>Ga0137371_10000188_pt1 | contig 40919 bp, 43 predicted proteins | sample SagtaG_7_FD_104919 | JGI IMG/M metagenome (GOLD analysis project Ga0137371, IMG submission 104919) | Vadose zone soil microbial communities from Sagehorn Ranch, Mendocino, California, USA - Sage1_R_40_16 metaG | ecosystem: Environmental > Terrestrial > Soil > Vadose zone | place: USA...
CGTCTCGGCCCTCCTCGATCAGCGCGGCGATCCGAGCCGCCAGCGCCTCGAACTGATCGGGCGGCAGCGTGACCGTTAGCGCGAACGCCGCATCGCCCTCTTGAACTGCCCTTGAGTCGGGCATGTCGCTTCCGTCAGGCTCAGCGGCTTACCTGGCCACACCGGCACCGCTCTATGGGGGCGACTCGGGCGTACTGCCCCGATGTGCCACGGCGCTGCCCGCTCAGTCGGCCACTAGGCCAGCGTGGTCATATCGCGCCGAGGCCCAGAGACCGGAGAATCGGCGCGGCAGTGCACCGACGGCGCTGCGCGCTTGGCGAAACGGATTGAGTCTGGAAAGCCCCTGCTACTGTGACCGCCACGTCGGTTCTGCGAGTCATTCGGCTCCTCATCCTGTTCATCGCCGCGGCCGGGTTCTTGATTCAGGTCGGCCGTAAGCCTCGTGTGCGTCAGCGATTGGTCGCGTACTGGTGGGTTTGGTTGCCAATCGCGGTGATCGCCGTTGTCGGCAACGAACTGGTTGACCGGGATGTGGCTGGCGACAAGAACGGTCATCCTCTCGGGGACTTCGTGATCGCCGTCGTGATCATCGGGATCGTGTTTTATGTCTCGGGATTCGTAGCGCGGCGGAGGTCACGGCAAGCGCAGTAGTTCCCACGCACCGCCCACTAAGAGTAGCCCCGCTCAGCCGGACTTTCCTGTTGCCAGGTCGGACGCGAGCGTTTTGGCCTCGGCGCCGCTAGTGCCCATTCGTGCCCAATCAGCGCCCTGAACTTTCGCCTGGGGCCAGCCACAGTCCACGAGACGCTAACAACGTACCCACGGGAAGGGAAGAGGGCATGAACGGGGTTCACGCCTCGTGCCGTTAGCCGCCCCAGCGGCCAGCGTGCGCGCCAATGACGGCAGCCGCCAGTACCAGCATCGGCGCAAGCCGCGTCAATGCACCTTGGATCGCCTTCATGTTGCCACCTCCTTTCTGAGCCCCTCGTCGTGAACGCCTGGAACCACGCTGCTCATTGAGCGACTCAAATGGGCTGTGTACGCGAACGGGTGGTTGAGCGCGTCTAGCGCATTCGCGCCGTTCACGGGAAGCAGGAATTCCTCATTGGTGCGGGCGTCGAGGAGGTGGACGAAGACGCGGTTGCTGCGTTGCTGCCAGAGCAGACGAACCTCGACGCCATCACCGCTGGGAGCGTCAAGCTCTCTCAGGCCACAAGATCAGAGCCCAGTTGCATTTGCACCACTCCCTCCGTGGTCGACGTCAATGGCGAGAGCCTCGTCGCCTGCATGTCGCTAGAGAAGCGCTTAACGGAAATCCGAAGGGCGTTTAGTGAGACGCTGAGGAACGTTTAGTGCCGGAACGCAGGCTGCCCCTCGACAGACCGCACAGGGCGGTCGCCAGACAGGAGCAGTCAATGCTTCACCGCATTCGCAAGCCAGCGTCGGGCCTTGTGGCCTCGAATCACACCGGCGAAGGGCGTTCTAGGCAGCGTCGCTGCCCTCGCATGGGCCAACGGGACCCGATACTTCCGGGTCGTCTACCGGCTGTACTGGTACCTCGACGGGAGCGTGAGTGGCTCGACGTCGACTGTGGCATGGGACCATTTCGAAAACCGGCCCGACAAGATCTAAGTGTCCGGTTGGAGCACGTACGACTGGTGTCGCTACTAGAACTTCCTGCTCGAGTCGTTTCAGCGCCACGTCGGGATGGCACTCGTCGTCGGCGCTCGCCTCGAAGAACACGGCGGCCCATGACACGGCCTCCATGAGGCGCTCGTTCAGTGCGCGACAGTAACGACTGCGTGCGCCGTCAGTTAGCCCGCGACGTCATTTCGCACCGTTTCTCGGCTGTTTCGAGAAGGTTCTGTGTAGGCGACGCCGGTCGGGGGTTGTTGAAAGGCGCTTGAAATGGCGTACCTTCCAGACGTGGTTGCTTGTCCCCAGTGTTCGGAGGAGAACCCGGAGGGCACTCGCGCCTGCCACGCGTGCGGCACCCCCCTCGCGTCCGCGCCAGTCGCGGCGCGGAAGACGGTCACCGTCCTCTTCTGCGACGTGATGGCGTCGACGAGCCTCGGCGAGCAGCAGGATCCTGAGCAGCTGCGCCGCATCATGTCCCGCTACTTCGAGGAGGCGCGCATTGCGCTGGAGCGGCATGGCGGGAGGGTGGAGAAGTTCATCGGGGACGCCGTGATGGCCGTCTTCGGCGTCCCGGTGATGCACGAGGACGACGCTCTGCGCGCGCTTCGCGCCGCAGTGGAGGTCCGGAAGGCGCTCGTACGGCTGAACGACGAGCTGGAGCGGACGCTCGGCGTGCGCGTCCACATCCGCACCGGCGTCAGCACCGGCGAGGTCGTAGTGGGTGACCCGAACGGGGCGGACTCCTTTGTCTTCGGCAGCACCGTCACAGTCGCGCAACGGCTTGAGGCCGCGGCCGGGCCAGCCGAGATCCTGATCGGCGAGGAGACATACCGATTGGCACGTGACGCAATCTCCGTTGAAGCCGTCGAGCCGCTCGAGTTGAAGGGGAAGCAAGGACGTGTTCGCGCCTACCGCCTCCTCGACGTCGTTCCCGGAGCTGTGCCACACGTGCGCCGGCTCGACTCGCCGCTGGTCGGTCGCGGCCGCGAGCTGGAGCTGTTGCGGAACGCTGTCGCACACATCATCAATGACCGGACTTGCCAGCTCTTCACGGTCCTCGGCGCTGCGGGAGTGGGGAAGTCACGCCTCGTCGCCGAAGCGTTGACCGAGATGGAGTCCCGGGCGAGGATGTTGAGCGCGAGTTGTCTCCCCTACGGAGACGGGATCACGTTCTGGCCCATCCTCGTACTCGTCAAAGACGCCGCCGGCATCGCCGACGACGATCCGAGCGATGTTGCACGCGCCAAGATCAGCGCGCAGCTCGAGGGCGAGGAGGATGCGGAGCGCGCCGCCGAGCGGATTGCCGTGTTGATTGGCCTGGGCGAGGACCAGGCTCCCAGCGAAGAGGGGTTCTGGGCCGCCCGAAAGTTTTTCGTCGCGCTCGCTCACCGCCAACCGCTGGTCGTCCTCCTCGACGACCTGCACTGGGCTGAGCCGACGCTACTCGACTTGATCGACTACATCGCGGATTGGGCACGCGAGGCATCGATCTTGCTTGTCTGCATGGCCAGGCCAGAGCTGCTCGACGAACGATCGAACTGGGGCGGCGGGAAGTTCAATGCGACGACCATCCTCCTCGAACCCCTCTCCGAGCGTGAATCGATGCACTTGATCCAAAATCTTCTCGGGCGTGCGACGCTCCCGGCCGGCGTGCGAGCCCGCATCCTCGATGCAGCGGAGGGAAACCCGCTCTTCGTCGAGGAGATGCTCTCAATGCTGATCGACGACGGGTTCCTGCGCCGTCAGAACGGGGGCTGGGTGCCGGTCGGCGACCTGTCGCGGGTTCCTGTGCCGACGTCGATCAAGGTACTGCTTGCCTCACGCCTCGATCGTCTCGACATCGACGAACGGCAGGTGATCGAGCGCGCCGCAATCGAGGGGAAGACCTTCCATCGCGGCGCCGTTGAGGCGCTGTCGTCGAACGAGGTGCGCGAAAGCGTGGGCGGCCGCCTGCTCGCCCTCGTGCGCAAGGACCTGATCCGCCCGCAGCGCGCAGCGATTGCCGGCGAAGAGGAGTTTGGGTTCCGCCACGTTCTCATACGTGAGGCTGCTTACGAGTCCCTTTCCAAGGCGGCGCGGGCGGAGCTGCACGAGCGTTTCGCAGGCTGGCTCGAGGCGCTCGCAGGGGAACGTGCGGCGGAATACGAGGAGCTGCTCGGCTACCACCTCGAGCAGGCCTTCCGTTACAGTGCCGAGCTCTCACGCGTCGACGATCGCGTGCGGGGAATCGGCGTACGTGCGGGGGAGCGGCTGGCTACTGCGGGCCGTCGAGCGCTGGCGCGTGGCGATGTCTCGGCATCCGTCAACTTGCTCAGCCGCGCGGCCGCAGTCTTGCCGGACGACGACGAGAACAGGCTCACGTTGCTCCCGGAGCTCGGGGTGGCCTTCAGGGAGTCGGGAAACCTTGCTCGTGCCGAGGAGGTCCTACGCGACGCCGTCGAACGTGCTGTGCTCGCCTCCAACCGGATGGTCGAGCTGAGTGCAAGGACCGAGCGGGCGGCCCTACATCTCCTCAGCGCGCCAAGTTCTCCCGAGACCGACGCGCTCGTGGCCGAGGTAGAGGTCGCCCTTCCCGATCTCGAGCAGCTCGGCGTCGACCGAGTACTCGCGCGGGCGCTGACCCTGATCGCACTTGCGCGCGGCCTCTGGAAAGGACGATTCGCCAGCGGAGAGGAAACGCTCGCGCGGGCTCTCGCGCACGCCAGAGCGGCACGAGACCGGCCTCAGGAGGCGACCATCCTGGGGCACCTCGCGCTGTCCGCCTTATCTGGGCCGATGCCCGTGCCGGAGGGCATCCACCGCTGCGAGCGGATACTCGAGCTAGCGGAGGGCGATCCGCTGATCGAAGCCAGCACCGCTCGCTATCTGGCAAGTCTCGAGGCCCGGCGCGCCGACTTCGAGAAGGCGCGAGAACTAGTCGCGCGTGCTCGCGAAACGTATCGGGAGCTCGGCATGCGGCTCACCGCTGAAGCGGCGGGCGCGCTCGCGTCGGGCGATATCGAGCTGCTCGCGGGCGACAACGCCGCTGCGGAGAGGGAGTTGCGCACGGGCTACCGAGCACTCGCCGAGATGGGCGAGCGGGGATACCTCTCGACACTCGCCGCACTGCTCGCTGCTGCCCTTTACGAGCAGAACGTCCTAGACGAGGCTGAGCAGCTTGCGCACCGCGCTCAGGACGAGGCCGCGGAGGATGACATCTGGTCACAGGTGATCTCACGCGGGACGCGCGCCAAGATACTCGCGCTGCGAGAATCTCCCATCGAGGCCGAAGTCCTAGCGCGCGAGGCCGTCCAAATCGTCCACGAGACCGACGCGCTCGACTTGCACGGCCGGGCGCTGCTCGATCTCACCGAGGTGCTCCGCGGCGCCGGCCGTTTGAGCGACGCGGCTATCTGCGTGGATCAGGCTCTCGGCCTCTTCCAGGCAAAGGGGAACGTCGTCCTCGCCGGCCGGGCCTATACGCTTCTCGACTCTCTGCGCCGAGCGCGATGACGACTCCCGTTTCGGCGATCACGTCCGCTAAAGCTCGAGGCGATTCAGGATCGTGTGGTCGAGCACGGCCTCGTCCCGCGGTGGGACATAGAGCGTGGAGAGTGCCGTGACGTGCTTCTCGGCAAGCTGCGAGAGCGAAACCGGGTGGACGAGCGGCTCCCAACTGGGGTAGGGCGAGGCCTCGTATACGACGACCTCGTGCTCAGGTGGGTAGAGCTCGAGCAGCGCCTCGACGAGCAGGGCGAGCCCAATCGGCCTTTTTTCGGCCGACGCGACGCCGCTCCCTACCGTCCCAATCTGCCAGAGAACGAGGGCGGCGGAGGGGTCGACGCGTCTCGTCCGAATGAGGAAGTCGGTCGCCTCGTAGCTCTGCCAGCCCCACCTCGATGGGTCGAGACCGAGATCGGCAAAGAGGCAGTCCTCCGCTGACACCCCGGGCAGCATCCGAGCCGGGAATCCTTCGCTGCGCACGCGCCGGAGCGCCTCATGCGAAGGGGCGGCACAGACCGCGGGGTGCCCGTAGAAGGCGGCGCAGACCTCAAGACCTTCGCGGACGTGGCGGACGATCTCCCGGGTCATAGCCTCGTACGCCCCGGAGCGATTGCGGTCGAGTTCGTACAGGGCGTTCAGCGATTGTGTGTTCGGATTGAGCCGCTCGAGCCACGCGCGCGTCGCCGGCTCAGCCACAAGACAGAGGACAAGCTGGGCGCGCTGGAGGGCGACCCTCGCCTCGAACGTCAGGTGAGATGCAAGCTGTATACCCGTCCCGACAACGGTGAGCGAACCCTCCGCCACGGCCGACGGAATGCGGCTAGGGGGTCGGACGGAACCAGGGGCGGACGAGGAACCACGGTTGCGCTCCCACCTCTCTCGCCTCCGTTTCGATCCTGGCGCGGATCTCATCGAAGTTGCCCCGGCTGAGAAGCTCCTTGTCCTCGTCGGCTAGATCCGACTTGTCGATCGCTTTCTGCCTGTTTTGCTGCTCGTCCTCAGCGAGCTGCAGTAGAAAGCTGGTTAGCGGGCCATACCGGGACTCGGACGCCATCTCCGCCTCCTCCTTGGAATGGATCGGGAAGCCCGCTGGCGACTGTACACCCGTTGCCAGTGTTGGTCAAAGCGCGCGGTCTGAATGAGGACAAGGAGCTGCAGGCACTTGGCGCGCTACGATCGTTGGCCCTTGACGACGGCGCCCGACGTCATTGCCACGCCCCGAAGGCACGGCGCAGGCCCCGTCCCTCCTCGAGCTTCTTAAGATTCGTCCTGCGTCGTGCGGCAGCGCTCGTGCTCCTCGCCTTAAGGGCTGGCCCGGCGTAGAGAAGTTCGTCTCCCATCCCACTGGGCGCCTGCAGCCGTTCGAGCAGTTCCTGTTCTGAGGCAGCGTAGAGCTGCGGCATGACCTCGACCGCGCAGCGCTTTCTGAGTGAAGACCCGACCACCTCGGGTGTCTGGCGGGTGCGAAGTGAGAGTCGCGAGGTGCCGCTGCTCCGATCGCGGCGCCGACCCTCCGGTGGCGACGCTACTCCTCCGAGGAGTCACTTACAACGCGCCTGTTTCGGTAGAGGTGGAAGAGTTCTGGCGTGCGGATTCGCGACCTGAACTGGATGCAGCTGGAGGAGTACCTCGCCGCCGACGACCGCATCGTGCTGCCGCTCGGTTCGACCGAGCAGCACGCATACCTCTCGCTCGAGACGGACAACATCATCGCCGAGCGGCTCGCCGTCGAAGCCGCGGAGCCACTCGGTATCCCTGTGCTGCCGGTGGTCGCCTACGGGATCACGCCCGGCTTCGGCGCGTTTCCCGGTAGTCCGACGTTGCGCCTCGAGACGTTCGTCGCCGTCGTGCGCGAGATCCTCGATTCTTTGTACGGGCAAGGCTTCCGCCGGTTCCTGATCGCGAACGGCCACGGTGGGAACACGTCGGCACGCGTGGCCGTGATGGAGTGGATGACGATGCACGAGGACGCCGTGGTGCTCTGGCACGAGGTCTGGGAGGGCCGGCCGGACGAGATCGCCGTCGAGCTCGACCCCGACTACGACCACGCCTCGTGGTCGGAGAACTTCCCGTGGACGCGGCTCGCCGGCGTCGAGCTGCCGAAGGAGCGGAAGCCTCCGTTCGTACGGCCCCGCTGGAGCCGGCCGAAGGAATGGCGCGAAGCGCTGGGCGACGGGTCGTTCGGCGGGCTGTACCAGCTTCCCGACGACGACGTCCTCCGCCTCTGGGCCGCCGCCGTCGACGAGCTGCGCGAACGCCTGGACTCCGGCTGGCCGAGCTAGGCACGCAGCTCGTCGGCGAGCGCAACAGCCGCGACGGGCTGCAGCTCCTCGCGCACGCGATCCGGCAACTGGTCGACAAGCAGGGACAGGCCTGCGTACACGCCGCCGCATGATTCGACCAGGCGGCGCGCGGTTGATGCCTTGCTCCCGGTCTCTGCCCAGTCGTCGACGATCAGGACACGGTCGCCTGCGGCGATCACATGACGCTGCAGACGCAGCGTCGTCTCCAAACCGCGCCAGTCGGGCGGAGCCGTCAGCTCGACCTTCGGGCCCGGATGGATCGAGCCCGGCTTGCGGATCGCCACGAAGCCGGCGCCGAGCTCGACCGCCACGCACGACGCGAGCACGAACCCGCGCGCCTCGATCCCGGCCACCTTCCGCACGGCCGCCTCACGGAACGGCCCAGCGACGGCCGCCGCCGCTCGCGACAGGAACCCGTCCTCGGCGAAGAGCCCGAGCGTGTCGGAATGGCCTTCGAAGTACTGCAGCTGCGCGACGAGCTCGTCGTGGAAGGCCGACACCCGTGAGACGCTAGCCTCTTCGTACGCACCACGATCACGATCACCGGCTTGCGACCGACCGCCGTGCGCTGACCGTCGCGCTCATCCTCGTGGCCGCCCTGATGGCCGGCGAGATCGTCGCGGGCATGATCGGACACTCGCTCGCGCTGCTGGCCGACGCCGGCCACATGCTCACCGACGCCGCCGCGCTTGCATTCGCCGTCGTCGCCTCCACGATGGCCGCCCGCCCCGCCGCGGGCCGGTGGACGTTCGGCTACTCGCGGCTCGAGATCCTCGCCGCGCAGGCGAACGGAGTCACGCTCGGCTTGATCGCCTTGTGGATCGTCTGGTCGGCCGTTCATCGCCTCATCGATCCGCGCGACGTCCACGGCGGCCTCGTCCTCGTGGTTGCGCTCGGCGGCGCGGTAGTAAGCCTCGTCGCGAGCGCGGTGCTCGCGCGAGCGAGCCGGGAGAGCCTGAACGTGCGCGGCGCGTTTCTGCACATCGCGACGGATGTGGCCGCGTTCGGCGCGGCGGCCCTGGCCGGCGGGTTGATCCTCGCCACCGGCCGGAACCGGTTCGACCCGATCGCGAGCCTCGTGGTCGCGGCGCTGATGCTCTGGTCGAGCATCCAGTTGCTGCGTGAGTCGACGGCGATCTTCCTCGAGCGTGCCCCGAGCGACGCCGACCCCGAATCGATCGGCCGGGCCCTCGTCGCCGAGCGCGACGTCGTCGAGGTCCACGACCTCCACGTGTGGACCGTGACGAGCGGCTTCCCCGCTTTGTCCGCGCACGTCCTCGTCTCTCCCGACGCCGACTGCCATGCGGCACGCCGCAGGCTGGAGCGCACGCTCGCGGACCGGTTCGGGCTGACGCACACGACCCTCCAGGTCGAACATGCCGAGCCTGCGACGACCCGTGTTGCCCTCGGGGACGCCGTCGCTCGCCGCACCCCGGTCGAGCGCCGTTAGTCTCCCCAGGTGCCCAGCCTGGAGGGGAAGTCGGCGGTTGTCACCGGCGCGTCCAGCGGCATCGGCGCGGCGACCGCACGGGCGCTCGCGGGCGAGGGGGCGCGCGTCGTCGGCGGCGCCAGGCGCACCGACCGCATCGCCCCTCCGGTCACCGCGCTCGAGCTCGATGTCACCAACCCCGCGAGCTGCGAGCGGTTCGTCACCGCGGCCGCCGAGGAGCTGAGCGGTCTCGACATCCTCGTCAACGCCGCCGGCCTCGCACTGGGCCGCGATCCGTTCGACAACAGCACCGAGGAGGACGAGCGGCTGGTGCTCGAGACGAACGTCAACGGCCTGATCCGCATGACCCGCCTTTGCCTGCCGCATCTGCGCGACGGCGGTCACATCGTCAACATCGGCTCGGTCGCCGGACGGCAGGCGTACGAGAAGGGCTCGCTCTACGTGACTTCCAAGTTCGCCGTGCGCGGCTTCACCTACGCGCTGCGCGAAGACCTGCTCGGGCGGCCGATTCACATCACGACCGTCGACCCCGGGCTCGTGCAGACCGACTTCTCGCTCGTCCGCTTTCGCGGGGACGAAGAGACGGCGCGCAAGGTGTACGAGGGCGTCGAGGCGATGAAACCGGAGGACATCGCCGAGTGCGTGGTCTTCGCCGTCACACGGCCGCCGCACGTCAACGTTGACGAACTCGTCGTCAAGGCACTGGCGCAGTCGTCCGGCGGGCGCATACTGCGGACCGAGAGCTGATGAACCAACAACTCAGGATCCTCGAAGGCGCGACCTTCTGCATCTGCGACGAGCTCGGAGACCTGCACGGCAAGGTCGAGGGGCTCTTCGCCCAGGACACCCGCTTTCTCTCAGGTCTCAGGCTGACCATCAACGGGCAGCGCCCGGGGCTGCTCTCGTCGGACAAGATCGAGTACTTCTCCGCAGCGTTCTTCATGCGCAATCCGCTCGCCGGTGGGCTGGGCCACGATGTGCTCTCGATCCGGCGCGAGCGGTTCGTTGGCGACGGCATGCAGGACTCGTTCACCGTCCAGAACGAGAGCATGGAGCGCGTCGAGTTCGACCTCGAACTGGATGTTGCGGCCGACTTCGCCGACATCTTCGCCGTCAAGGACTACGACTTCGCGCTCGGGGATCCGATGGGTGCGAAGCCGCTGCCGGAACCGCGACCGGTCGAGTACGAGGAGGAGCGGAACCAGTTCCTGATCTCTGACGACGGCGACCTGCCCTTGAAGACGCAGGTGATCTTCTCGGAGCGCGGTGAGGTGAACGGTTCGACGATGACGTTCCACCTTTCGCTCGAGCCGCGCGAGCGGTGGGGTGTGCACGTCGAGGTGTTCCCGCTGCCCGACGGCGAGCTCGTCGCGCCGCGTTTCGCCGATCTTCGCTTCGGCGAGGAGGTGGGCCGCGTGCGCGACTCGCTCGCGGCGTGGCAACTTCGCGTGCCGCAGCTCCGCGCGTCGTGGGACGCGCTCGCGCATTCCTTCGGGCAGTCCGTCTCCGACCTCGCCTCGTTGCGGATGCGTTCCGACAACGGCGGGATCGGCAAGCTGCCGGGCGCCGGCGTGCCGTGGTTCATGACGGTGTTCGGCCGCGACACGATCATCACGTGCCTCCAGACGCTGCTCTTCGGCCCCGAGCTCGCGCGCACGGCACTCGAGGTGCTCGCCGACCTGCAGGCGAAGGAGGATGACCCGCGCCTCGACGCCGAGCCCGGCAAAATCGTGCACGAGGTGCGTCACGGCAAGGCTGCGCGCACCTGGTTCGAGCGCTACTACGGCACCGTCGACGCGACACCGCTCTACCTGATCCTGCTCTCGGAGGTGTGGCGGTGGACGGACGACGCTGCGCTCGTGCGCGACCTCAAGCAGCCCGCGCTCGCCGCACTCGGCTGGATCGAGCAGTACGGTGACCGCGACGGCGACGGGTTCATCGAATACGAGCGCCGCACCGACGTCGGCTTGGAGAACCAGTCGTGGAAGGACTCATGGGACTCGCAGCGCTTCCACGACGGAAGTCTCGCGCGCGCGCCGCTCGCACCGTGTGAGGTGCAGGGCTACGTCTACGACGCGAAACGCCGCGTGGCCGAGCTCGCACGGGAGGTCTGGCGCGACCGTGAGCTCGCGGCCCGGCTCGATCGCGAGGCGGAGGAGCTACGCCGCCGGTTCGACGAGGCGTTCTGGGTCGAAGCGCGCGGCGGCTACTACGCGCTCGCGCTCGACGCCGAGAAGCGGCAGGTCGACTCCCTCTGCTCCAACATCGGGCATCTGCTCTGGAGCGGCATCGTTCCGCCGCACCGCGTCGATGCAGTCGTCGACCAGCTGATGGGCGACGAGCTCTGGTCGGGCTGGGGGGTGCGCACGATGTCGACGGGCGACGCGGGCTACAACCCGCTCTCGTACCACAACGGCACGGTCTGGCCGCACGACAACTCCATCGTCGCGGCCGGGCTCGCCCGCTACGCACGCTGGCCTGAGGCCCAGCGTGTGATCCAGCGCATGCTCACCGCAGCCCAGCACTTCAACTACCAGCTGCCTGAGGTGTTTGCCGGCATGCGCCGCTCGGAGACGCCGTTTCCGATCGCGTATCCGACGGCCGCCCGGCCGCAGGCGTGGGCGGCCGGTGCTCCCGTGCTGATGCTGCAGGCGCTACTCGGGCTGCAACCGGATCGCCGCCGGCACGCGCTCGAGAGCGTTGCGCCGCCGGAGCTGCCTTCCTGGGCCGGGACGATCCGGCTTTCCGGCATCCGCGCATTCGGCAGCCTCTGGGACGCGCGGCTCGAGGGAGGCAGCGTGCGCGTCGACGCGGCATGACGGCTCGACCGTGAAGGTCGCGATCCTCGCTCCCGCGTGGTTCGCCGTCCCTCCGACAGGCTACGGAGGGATCGAGTGGATCGTGTCGCTGCTCGCCGACGGCCTCGTCGACGCGGGCCACGACGTGACGCTGTTCGCCTCAGGCGATTCGCGGACGAAGGCGGAGCTCGCCGCCGTCTTCCCGGAGGCGCCGAGCCGCCAGATCGGCCGAACCTTCTGGGAGCTGCGGCACGCGCTCTCCTGCTTCGCGCGTGCCGGCGAGTTCGATGTCATCAACGACCACACGGGCATGCTCGGCGCCACGCTCGGAGCGACGACCTCGACGGCGGTCGTGCACACGGCGCACGGCCCGCTCGACGGCGGGCCGGGCGAGATCTACGAAGTGATCGCGAAGGTCGCGCCGCGGGTGGGGTTGATTTCGATCTCGATGAACCAGCGCAAGCCGAAGCCCCACCTGAACTGGATCGCGAACTGTCCCAACGCGCTCGACTTCTCCGTCTATCCCTGCAAGCCGCATCGCGGCGACTACCTGCTCTTCCTCGGGCGGCTGAGCCCGGACAAGGGAGCGCACCGTGCGGTCGCGGTCGCGATGGAGACCGGCCTGCCGCTGAAGATCGCCGGGAAGCTGCAGGAGCCGAAGGAGCGCGAGTACTTCCACGAGCTCGTCGAGCCGCATCTCGTCAACGGCATCGAGTACCTGGGAGAGGTCACGCACGGCGAGAAGGTCGAGCTGCTGCAGAACGCGCGCGCGACGCTCTTCCCGATCGAGTGGGAGGAGCCGTTCGGTCTCGTCATGATCGAGTCGATGGCGTGCGGGACGCCGGTGATCGCCACTCGCTGGGGCGCGGTGCCGGAGGTGATCGAGGACGGCCGCAGCGGGATCATCGTGGACAGCTACACGGAGATGCCGGGCGCGCTCGAGAGCGCGGACCGACTGGATCCGCTCGAGCTGCGCCGCTATGTGGTGGAGGAGTTCTCGCCCCAGCGGATGGTGCGCGACTACGTCGACGCTTACGAGGCTGCGATCGCGGCCGCCGGCAAGCGGTAGTTCCGGACCGCGGGCACGGCGAACACGACTCCTGTCGTCACGACGATCCAGGCCGCGCCGAATACGAGGTATGCGGACATGCCGACTCCGTCGGCGATCGGACCTGCGAGCGCGTAGCCGAGCGGGAGGAAGACCATCGCGCACATCCAGCTGTAGGCGCTGACGCGGCTGAGCTTGTCCGGCGCGATCGCATGCTGGACGCCTGTCTCGAAGATGACCGAGCCCAGCGAGAAGGAGAAGCCCGCCACCAACGCCGCGAACGCGATCGCGACGAAGGAGACATGTGCGGCGAGCAAGACGCTTTGAACAGAGGTGAGCGCGAACACCACGCCGACCGTCACCCAGGGACGGCCGGGCCGCACACGCAGCCCGAGCAGCGCACCGGCCAGCGACCCGAGCCCCTCTCCGGTGACGACGGTCCCCCACGCACCGGCGCCCCCGAGCGACTGCTTCGCGATGTACGGGCCGAGCACGAAGAACGGCGCGTAGGTGATCAGAAAATAGAAGGCAACCCAAGCCGTCAGCAGCCAGACCCACGTGTGCTCGGTGAACGCTTGCCAGCCTTCGCGCAACTCGCCAAGGAAGTTCGGCGCGGCCGCTGCGCGCGCACGGCCCGGCAGCCGGATGCCGCTGAGCAGCAGGGCGCTCGCCGCGTACGTGCCGCCGTCGACGAGCAGGGCGGTCCCGCTGCCGATCGTCGCGACGATCGCACCGCCCGTCGCGGCACCGAGCGGGAACGCGAGGTAGCGCGCGATGCCCATGAACGAGTTCGCCTGCTGCAGTTGCCGTGCGTCGACCACCTCCGGCACGAGCCCGCTCGAGGCCGGGGAGTAGAAGGCGGTCGCGGCGCCTCCGAGCGCCTGCAGGACGAAGATCTCCCAGACGTGCGCATGCCCGCTGATCAGCAGCACGCCCATCACAGTGCGCACGCACAGGTTGCCCGCGTCAGAGCCGACCATCACGAGCCGCCGCGGCAAACGGTCGGCGATCACACCGCCGACCATCAGCGTCGAGACCTGGGCCAGTGTCCAGCAGGCGAAGGCGATGCCGGTGTCGCTGGCCGAGCCGGTCAGGTCGAGGACGGCGAACGCGACCGCGATCGGCGCGAGGTATGTCCCGAAGTAGGAGATCGAGCGGGCCGCGAAGAGCAGGCGGAAGTTCCGCACCCGCAGCGGGCCGGCGTCAAGCCGCACGCCGCTTCTCCCAGTAGCGCCGGAGCCCTGCGTATGACTGCCAGAACGGCATTGCCCGCTCGTACTCCTCGAGTCCGCTGCCCACGTCTGCCCGCACGGACTCGCTGAACTCCTCCTCCGTTACACCCGCATCGGTGCGGGCGACCCAGTCGGCGAGTCGTACGCGCAACTCGTCGAGGTGGCGTTCGACGTCGGCTGCCACGCCGAAGTGGATCAGCGCGAGCCGCGCCGGGGTACGGCGCTCGATCTCGTCGAGCGTCCGCAGCCACGCGTCGAGGTCGAATTCCGGCGGCGGTGTCGGAGGCAGCACGGTCGGGTGAGGCTGGATGCGGACGCCGGCGGCGTCGCCTGCGTATAGCGTCCCATCCTCCCCGAGGTAGCAGACGTGATGGCTCGCGTGACCCGGCGTCGGAAAGCAGTCGAAGCCGAGCACACGCTCGCCGACGACGTGCACGTTCTCCCGGGGGACGGGCGCGAGCTCGCCCCACAGCGCGTCGAACGTGTCACCGTAAAGCCGCCGGGCGCTGGCCTCGAGCCGTGCCGGGTCGACGAGATGAGGTGCGCCGAGCTCGGAGACGTGCACCTGGAGAGCCGGATGCTCGCGGACGAGCACTCCGGCGGCTCCGGCGTGGTCGAGGTGGATGTGAGAGAGGAGCAGGTGATGGAGGTCGGTCAGCTCGAGCCCGCGCGCGTGCAGCCCTTGCTTCAGCGTGCCGACGCGCGGCGAGGGGCCGCAGTCGAACAGCGCCGGGCCGTCGTCGGTCTCGAGCAGGTAGACGCCGATGACGCGTTCGGCGTCCTCGTGCCGGAGGTCGATCGGATCCGGGGCCATAGGCCCCGGATCCTCCCATGGTCTAGCGACGGCGTCGCCGCAGCACCGCAAACGCTGCGCCGGCGAGGACGACTCCGGCCGCCGCGGCGATCGCGATCCCGCGTGAGCTGCCGGTGCGTGGGCGGGCGACCGGGGTCCGTGGCAGCCCGGCCCTGATCAGCATGGTCTTGAGCGCGCTCGTCCCGCGGTACCACCCGCCGACCGTCGACTGCGTGCCCCAGAAGCGCTGACCCGGACGCATGTGGCTCGCCGGGCCGTCGGCGGCGTACGGATAGAGGTCCTGCTCCAGCGTGCCGATCGACGGGCCGGGAACGGTGTAGACGACCGTGTAGCGCGGGCCGAGCCCGGTCGGCTTCGCGCGGAGCAGCGGGCTGGGCGACTGGCCGTACACCTCCGGGAAGAAGCCGGCCTCGGTGACGAGCAGCCCGAGGTCGGTCGAGGTGTCGCCCTCGCCGTTGCCGGCGATCGTGACGGTCGAGCCGAGGCCGGGGCCGCTGATCTTTGCCTCTGACGGCCCTTTGGCCGCCGCGGCCGCCGGCAACAGAAGCGCGGCAACCGCAAACGCGGTGAGTACGAGTCTCTTCATGCCTCCCCTACACCACCCGCGCGGGGTGGGTTCCCCCTACGCGCCGGCGGAGGCCGTCGAACGCACGAGCGCGGCTTCGAGATCCTCGACGAGGTCCTCGGCGGACTCGAGGCCGACCGAAAGGCGGATCAGGTTCTTCGGGGCGGCGAAGGGCGCGTCGGCGGTGGACGCATGCGTCATCCGCGCCGGATGCTCGATCAGGCTTTCGACGCCGCCGAGCGACTCCGCCAGCTGGAAGATCTTCGTCTGCGCCACGAGCTTGACCGCCTCTTCCTCGGACTCGACGAGGAAGGAGATCATCCCGCCGAAGTCGCGCATCTGCCGCGCGGCGATCTCGTGCCCAGGGTGGGTCGGCAGGCCGGGGTAGAGCACCTGCTCGACGCGCGGGTGACGCGCGAGCCGCAGCGCGACGACGTGCGCGTTCTCACAGTGCTGCCGCATCCGGACCGCCAGCGTCTTGATGCCGCGCAAGACGAGCCAGCAGTCGAACGGGCCGGGCACGGCGCCGAGCGACTTCTGCAGAAACTGCAGGCGCTCCGCGACGGTGGGGTCGTTCGTGGCCGCGAACCCGCCGACGACATCGGAGTGCCCGCCGAGGTACTTGGTCGTCGAGTGCACGACGATGTCCGCGCCCAGCTCCAGCGGTCGCTGCAGGTACGGGGTCGCGAACGTGTTGTCGACGACCACCATCGCACCCGCCGCGTGAGCGGCAGCGGCCGCCGCGCGGATGTCGATCACGTTCAGCAGCGGATTGGTCGGCGTCTCGAGCCAGACGATGCGCGTGCGCTCGTCGAGGTGTCGGGCGAGGCCGGCGCCGAGCTCGGTCGCGGGCAGCCAGGTGAACTCGTAGCCCTTCGGCTCGTACACCTGCGAGAACATCCGGTAGACGCCGCCGTAGACGTCGTTCACGGCGACGATGCGATCGCCCGGCGAGACCAGATGCATGATCGTCGTCACGGCCCCGAGCCCCGACGAGAACGCGAGGCCGTGCTCGGCGGATTCGAGCGAGGCGAGGCAGAGCTGCAGCGCCGTGCGCGTCGGGTTGGCGACGCGCGCGTAGTCGTAGCCCTTGTGCTGACCGACCGCCTCCTGGACGTACGTGGAGGTCTGGTAGATCGGCACGGTGACCGCGCCTGTCGCCGGATCCGGCTCCTGGCCGTCGTGGATCGCGCGCGTCTCGAAGTCGGGCACTAACGCGCGATGCTACCCGCGCCGACGAAGCTGGCGAGGCTGCGCAACGTCTTGTCCAGCGGGGCCGGCTTCACACCCGGCTCCCAGTGCACTGAATTGACGCGCAGGACACCGGCCTTGCGGTCGAACACCGGCTCGATGCGGCCGACGAGGCGGTCGCCGCGCAGGATGGGCAGCACGTAGTAGCCGTACTCCCGCTTGGCTTTCGGCACGTACATCTCGAGGCGGTAGCGGAAGCCGAACAACGCTTCGGCGCGGTCTCGGTCGTGGATCAGGCGGTCGAACGGCGACAGGAACGTGATGCGCCTCGGCACCGGCCCGTCCACCGCCTCCGGGTGCGCTCTCCACTCGCCGTTCTCGAGCCGGACGCCGAGGGCGCGCCACCGCTTTCCGTCGAGCAGCCGCTCGGCTTCGTCGAGCGGCGGCGGTTCGACCTGCGGGAACCAGCGCGCGGCAAGATCCCACAGCCGGTGGCCGCCGCGCCGGCCGACGATCGCGACCTGTCCGCGGCCCTCGAGCAGCTGGAGCATCACGCCGACGTTGCGATTGCCGTACCAGCCGTGTGACTTCCACGTGCGAACGGAGCTGTCGACGAGCTCCCGCGACAGCAGCGGCCCGCGTCGCTCGAGCTCCTGGAGCACGTACCTGCGGAAGGCGGTGTTCTTCTGCAGGAACTCGGTGCCGCGCCGCTCCCAAGAGTACTTGCCCGTGCGCCTGCGCCGCATCCGGGCGAGGATCAGCGGGTAGTCCTCGACCGGGCGGATGAACGCGCCCGATTCGAACAGCTTCCGCTCCTGCCAGAGGAGTCGATCGAGCTCGGCGACGTCGAACGGCCCGAGCCGGCTCCAGAGCACCAGCTGCTGGGGTGTCGCGACTGTCGCGATCGGGTCGATCTGGAGGAAGCCGATGCGCCGGACCGTGTCGAGCACGTCGAGGGCGCTGCCGTCGAGCAGCTGCGCACGAACGGCGATGCGCCGGGCCTCGGCGGGCGACACCGGCACGCTGTCCGCTACTTGGGCGACTCGAGGAGCTCCTGTACCCGTTGGCGCAGCTCGCGGGGGCTGAACGGCTTCGTCATGAACTCGTCGACGCCGACCTCTTCCGCCCGGGTGCGATCGACCTCACGAGCGCTCGCCGTGAGCATGATCACGTGTGGCTGGTCGAGGCCCGGATCGGCGCGCAGCGTGCGGCAGACGTCGTAGCCGTCGCCGTTCGGCATCATCGCGTCGAGGATGACCACGCGCGGGCGGTGCTCGCGGATCCGCTCGAGCGCTTCGGCTCCGTCGCCGGCGGAGGCGGTTTCGATCCCGCCGCGGCTGAGCGTCAGCAAGATCAGCTCCAAGATCGTCCGCGAATCGTCCGCGACGACGACGGGCACTGTCACCGGGCGCATGCTAGTGCTGTGGCTGACTGGACGGGTCAGGCACGCTTCGGGCTCTGGACTTCGCAACCTTCGTGCTCTCGCAGTTGCCGCCGGCGCCCTCGCGCGTGCTCGAGGTCGGTTGTGGTCGTGCAGGCGGCGTCGCGCCGACGCTCGCCGCGACAGGCTACGACGTCCTCGCCATCGACCCTGATGCCCCGAGCGGTTCCCTCTACCGGCAGATCACGATCGAGGAGCTCGACGACCCAGGGCCGTTCGACTCGGTCGTCGCCGGGCACGTGCTGCACCACGTCCATCCGCTCGGGCCTGCGCTCGATAAGCTCGCCCGCCTCGCGCCGCTCCTGCTGCTCGACGAGTTCGCGTGGAACCACATGGACGAGCAGACCGTGGACTGGTACGAAAGCCAGCATCGCGTCCTGGCCGCCGCCGGGCGCGAGCCGAAGGGGCCGTCGAATCTCGCCGACTGGCGCGCGCGTCATACCGACCTCCATGCGTACGAGACGCTGCGCCGCGAGCTCGACGCACGCTACGAGGAACGCCGTTTCGAGTGGCGTCCGTACTTCTATCGGTGGCTGGACGGGCCGGCGACCGAGTCGCTCGAGCAGGCGTTGATCGGGGCCGGCGCGATCCGGCCGATCGGCTTTCGCTACGCGGGCGTCAGGACCGAGACCGTCCGTTCCTCCGCGGACGCACGGTAGTCGCCGCCGAGCTTCTCCTCGAGCACTCGGGTCAGCTCGCCGTCAGCGGCGAGCTCCTCGACAACGTCGGCCCCGCCGATCAGCTCGCCGCTCACGAAGACCTGCGGGATCGTCGGCCAGCCCGAGACCGCCGACAGCTCCTGGCGGATCGACGGGTCGGGGAGGATGTCGACCGCCGTCACCGGCGCGCCGGCGGCGCGCAGCGCGCGGAGCGCACGGTCGGAGTTTCCGCACATCACGAACTGCGGTGTGCCCTTCATGAAGAGCGCGACCGGCTCGGTCTCGATCACGGCCTGGATTCGCTCGCGGAGCTCGTTCATTCGCTTCCTTTCGTCTTGATTCGCAGTTCGTGGATGGTGCCGTCCCGCAGCGGATCCGCCAGTGCCTCGTTGACGAGCCGGTGCTGTTCGAGCAGGGGCAGCTCGTTGAAACGGGGTGTCGCAACCGTCACCTGGAAGTGGTCGCCGCCGCCGGTACGGTCTTCGACGCGTAGCTCGGTGGCGTCGGGAAACGCGTGTTGTAGAAGCTGTTGTAGCGGCTCGGTCGCCATGCTGCGATCGTAGCTGGCGCAGGATCGGTGACGAGCGTCTCTGAGGCTCAGCTCGTCTGGCGCTGGTGCGCGAGAAACTCGAGCAGATCCGACCGCGTGAGCACGCCGACCGGCTTGCCCTCACGGGCGACGACGACGGCGTTCGTGCGGCCGGTCAGCGTCGCGAACACCTCGTCGAGCGTCTGGTCCGCCTCGACCGCAGCGAGCGGCGGCTGCATGGCCGCGGCCACGTCCTCGTGCAGCGCATCCGGGTTCTTGAACACACGGTCGAGCAGGTCGCGGTCCTGGAGGGAGCCGATCACGTCCGCGAGCGATCCGAGCTCGCCGTCCCGCACGACGGGGAGCTGCGAGATCGAGTACCGCTGCATCACGTCGATCGCCTCGCCGACCTTCTGGTGCGCGGCGATGGTGATCAGCGTCGGCACTTCCGTCTCCTCCGTGCGCTTTGCACGCAACAGCTCCAAGACGGTCGGCGGCGGCACCCGCCGCTCGACGAACCCGTGCTCGAGCATCCAGTTGTCGTCGTAGAACTTCGACATGTAGGAGCGCCCCGAGTCGGGGATCATCGAGAGGATCGTCGCTTCCGGTCCGAAGCGCTGCGCGAGCTCGAGCGCCGCCCAGACGGTCGTGCCGCCGGAGCCGCCGACGAGGAGGCCCTCCTCACGTGCCAGCCGCCGTGCGGTCAGGAAGGAGTCGCGGTCGGAGACGCGCACCCACTCGTCGACGACGGAGGGATCCATCGTCTTCGGCCACGTGTCTTTGCCGATCCCCTCGACGAGATACGGATGGACGTCGCGCTCCTCCTTCGCCGTGTAGACGGAGCCTTCCGGGTCGGCCCCGACGATCAGCACGTCCGGTTGCTTCTCCTTGAAGTAGCGGCCGACGCCGGAGATCGTCCCGCCGGTGCCGACGGAGATGACGATCGCCGTCAGCTCGCCGCCGGTCTGCTCCCAGATCTCGGGCCCGGTGACGTGGTAATGCGCCTCCGGGTTGGACATGTTCGAGTACTGGTCCGGCTTGAAGCCGCCGGGGATCTCCTCGGCGAGCCGGTCGGAGACGGAGTAGTACGACTCGGGCGAGTCGGGCTCGACCGCGGTCGGGCAGATCACGACCTCGGCGCCGTACGCGCGCAGCATCGAGATCTTCTCCTGGCTCATCTTGTCCGGCATGACGAAGATGCAGCGGTAGCCCTTCTGGGCGGCGGCGATCGCGAGCCCGACGCCGGTGTTGCCGGAGGTCGGCTCGACGATCGTGCCGCCGGGCTTCAGCTTTCCCTCCTGCTCCGCCTTCTCGATCATCGCGAGGCCGATGCGGTCTTTCACCGAGCCGCCCGGATTGAGGTATTCCAGCTTCGCGATCAGGCGCGGCCTGACGCCGCGGCCGAGCGACAGGAGCTTGACGATCGGCGTGTCGCCGACCAGTTCGAGGACGGACGGGTACTCGCGCGCCATTGCCGGGAAGCTTAGTCCTGGCCCCGCGTCTGCCTATGGCGCGTCACCTTGTCGTCGAGCCAGTCCAGCAGGCGGAGCTCGTACCGCTCGAACAACGCACGTGATTCCTCGCCGAACTGCTGGGGTCTGACCCCGCAGGGGTCAGACCCCGGACTTCGGTAGTTGCCTCATGGCGCGTCCAGAGCGTCTCGCCGCCGTTCTGCAGCGCCTCCAGCTCGGCGTGAGCGAGCCGCGAGCGGCGCTCCCGCTGGCGTGATCGGCCCCGCGAGATCACGGCGCCGTCGATCACCACGACCGCTCCGATCGGATACTCGCCTGCTTTGCCGGCCGCCTCCGCTTCGACGAGTGCCTCTCGCATCATCGCCTCGACGTTGAGAGTGTCCATTGCGGAATAGTTTCCGAAAGCGACCAAAGGAGCGTCATGAAGATCGCCGCGGTGGGAAAGGGCAACGTCGGTGGAGGGCTCGCCGACCTCTGGGAAAAGGCCGGTCACGAGGTGACCCGGATCGGGCAGGACGGCGGCGACGTCTCCGACGCCGACGCGGTCCTCGTCGCCGTGCCCGGAGGGGCAATAGCAGACGCGCTCGAGAAGGTTCAGGGCATCGAAGGCAAGACCGTCGTCGACGCGACGAATCTCGTCGGCGCGGCACCCCCCGACGGTTTCGCCTCGAACGCCGAGTTCGTCAAGTCGAAGACGAACGGACCGACCGCGAAGTCCTTCAATCTCAATTTCGCGCGGCTCTATGACCAGCTCGGGCAGCAGAAGAACAGGCCCTCGAACATTTGGACGGGCGACGAGGAAGCGCGTGAGGTCGTCGAGCAACTGATCCGCGACGCAGGCTACGACCCCATCTACGCCGGCGGCCTCGAGAAAGCGTCGACACAGGAACAGGGCATCGGGTTGATCTTTGCGATCTCGCAGGCGAGCGGGCCGTTCCTCTACCGCATGGCCCCACCCGGCGAGCTCTAGTGCCGGAAGTGGCGGCGGCCGGTCAAGACCATCGTCGCCCCCGCAGCGCGCACGGCCTCCACGACCTCGACGTCGCGCTTCGAGCCGCCGGGTTGGATGATCGCGCGGACGCCCGCGGCGAGCGCGACCTGCGGTCCGTCCGGGAACGGGAAGAACGCGTCTGACGCGAGCACCGCGCCGCCGACGTCGTGGCCGTGCTTGCGCGCCTTGTCGAGCGCGAGCTTGACCGCGTCGACGCGGCTCGTCTGACCGCCGCCGATGCCGATCGTCGCGAGGTCCTTCGCAACCACGATCGCGTTCGAGCCGACGTGCTTGCACACGCGCCACGCGAAGACGAGGTCGCCCCACATCTCCTCCGTCGGCGTGCCGCACGCGACCTCCATTCCTTCGCGGTCGTCGACGTCCCAGTCGCGGTCCTGCACGAGCAGGCCGCCGAGTACGCGCTTGACGTCACGCTCACCGCGCGGAAACCCGCGGCGCTCGCCGTCGCGGAGGATCCGGATCGCTTCCTTCCGGCGCAACGCCTCGAGCGCGGTGTCGTCGTAGTCCGGGGCGAAGAGCACGTCGATGAAACGATCCGCCAGCGCCTCGCCGAGGCCCTCGGAAACGGGACGGTTGACCGCACAGACCATGCCGAAGGCGGAGACCGGATCCGCTGCGAGCGCGCGCTCGTAGGCCTCCTCGATCGTGCCGGCGACCGCGACGCCGCAGGGATTCGCATGCTTGACGATCACACAGGCGGGAAGCGCGAACTCCCGCAGGATCAGTCTCGCCGCCGAGAGATCGAGCAGGTTGATCAGCGACAACTCCTTGCCGTGCAGCTGCTCGACCCGCGAGAGCAGGTGGACACGCGCTCCCTGTTCGGAGTAGTAGGCGCCCCGTTGATGTGGATTCTCTCCGTAACGGAGGTCGGTCACCTTCTCGAACGCCAGCACGAGCGTCTCGGGGAACGCCTCGACGTCACCGAACCAGCGTGCGATCGCCGTCTCGTACGACGCCGTCGTCGCGAACGCCTCGGCCGCGAGGGCACGACGTGTCCCGACCGAGAGCGCACCGGCTTCTCGAAGCTCCGCGAGGATTCCGGCGTAGCGGTCCGGGCGGCACACCGGCGCGCAGTGGGCGAAGTTCTTCGCGGCTCCGCGCAGCATCGACGGGCCGCCGACGTCGATCATCTCGACCGCTTCCTCCTCGCGTACGCCGTAGCGGCCGGCGACCTCGCTGAACGGATAGAGGTTCACGCAGACGAGGTCGAACGGCTCGATCTCCTGCTCCTCCAGCGTCGCGACGTCTTCGGTGTGGTCGCGCCTGGCAAGGATCGCCGCGTGGATGCGCGGGTGTAGCGTCTTGACGCGACCGCCGAGCATCTCGGCGACGCCGGTCAGCTCCTCGACGCGATCGACGTCGAGGCCGACTTCGTGCTCGAGGTAGTCGGCGGTGCCGCCGCTGGCCACGAGCTGCCAGCCGAGCTCCGAGAGCCCGCGTGCGAACTCCCCCAGCCCCGTCTTGTCGTAGACGGAGATCAGCGCGCGCACAGTTCTCGCACCACCTCGGGCAGAAGTCTGTGCTCGACTGCGTGGATGCGGTCGAGCAGCGTGTCACGCGGCTCGACGGCGACGGGCTCCTGCCGGATCACGGCGCCGGTGTCGAGCCCCTCGTCGACGAAGTGCACGGTCACGCCCGTCGTCTCGACGCCCGCCGTCAGCGCGTCGTCGAGCGGATGCGCGCCGGGGAACTCGGGTAGGAGCGAGGGGTGGACGTTGACGATCCGGTCGGGAAAGCGATCGAGGAAGGGCGTGGTGAGCAGGTGCATGTAGCCGGCGAGGACGACGAGGTCGACTCCGCGCAGCTGCAGCCAGTCGGCCAGCTCGCGGTCGCGGGCTTCGCGGTCGGCGTACCGGTCGAGCTCGAAGACCCGCACGGCGACGCCGGCCGCGTCTGCGCGGTGCAGCGCGGGCACGCCGGCGCGGTTCGAAGCCACCGCAGCGATCGGCAGCCCCGCCTCGATCAACGCCTGCAGGTTGGTGCCCTCCCCGGAGACGAGGACGCCGATCATGCGAGCTCTCCGATCACGAGCGCGTCGGGAGGCGCCTCGGGAACGACTGCGCACATACCGATGCCGAGGTTGAAGACGCGCCTCAGCTCATCCTCCGCGATGCCGCGGTCGGCCAGCCAGCGAAAGACGGGCGGACGCTCCCAGCGGTCCCAGTCGATCCGCGCCTCGATCCCGGCCGGCAGCACGCGCGAGAGGTTGCCGAGGATGCCTCCACCCGTGACGTGGGCGAGCGCGCGAACCTCCGCTTGGCCCCGAAGGTCGCGCACCTCGTGCACGTAGAGGCGATGCGGCGCGAGCAGCAGCTCCGCGTCGAACTCTCCGTCCCCGACGAGCGCTCGGACGAGCGTGAACCCGTTCGTGTGCAGGCCGCTCGACGGCAGGCCGACGATTGCGTCGCCCGCCTCGCAGCGCGAGCCGTCGATCAGACGGTCGCGGTCGACGATCCCCACGCAGGTTCCCGCGAAATCGAGCTCGTCCGGCTGGTAGATGCCGGGCAGCTCGGCCGTCTCGCCGCCGACGAGGACGCAGCCGGCGTGCCGGCAGACGTCGGCCGCGCCGGCCACGAGCTCGGCGACCTGTTCCTCGTCGATGCGGTTCGCGGCCACGTAGTCGAGCAGGAACAGCGGCTCGGCACCGCTGCAGAGGACGTCGTTGATGCAGTGGGCCGCGAGATCCATGCCGGCCGAGCGCAGCCTGCCGGCGCGGCGCGCGAGCATCAGCTTGGATCCGACGCTGTCCATCGAGGCCGCCAGCAGGCGGCGCTCGTCGAGCGGGTAGAGCCCGGCGAACGCGCCGAACCGCTCGGCTCCGGTCGATTCGACGGCCGCCCGCAGCCGCTCGACGATCGACTCGGCTGTCGCGAGCGAGACGCCGGCCCCCTCGTACGTCTTCGCGCTCCCGGTCAAGAGAGCACGAGTGTAGAGCGCCTGGCGGACCTACTTTAGGGTGACCGCCAGAGCTCCTTGCCGGCCCTGTCCAGCGCCGCGACGCCTGCAATCGCGCCGCTCGGGACGTCGGTCGTGGAGTAGACGTTGCCCGACACCGGCACCTTCAGCGCGACGCTCCCGTCGGGCCGGAGGAATTCCACGGCCGTGACTCCGTCGGCAGCGATGCCCTCGACTCGGTACAGGGACAGCTCCCGCACGCCGCGCGTCGCGCCCTCGTAGATCGAGAGGTCGAGGACCGGCCGCCCCGCGGTCGGGAACGGACCGTGCGCACACTCGACCGATCCGACCTGACCGACGTCTTTCGAGTCGCCGGTCCCGAAACAGGTCGAGTTGCGGCCTTCGAGCTTGTAGACGGCCAAGCGGCCGTGGACGGCGAGCAGTGATGCGCGTTGGAGGTGCGCCTCGCGGACGATCTCACCGCGCTGGAGCGCGACGGTTCGCCCGTCGTTCGAGAGCCGTGCCAGACTGCCGCGCCTCGACGCGCCGCCTTGCGTGGCCACGATCGCCGCGAGCGCAATGGTGGCCGCGACGAGCGCGACTGCCGCGACGACGAAGCGCCGCGTCATCCTGCCGCCGCCGCATTGATCTGCGAAGCCGGACCTGAATACCACGCGACCTGCGCGCGTAGGTAGCCACCCATGCCGACCTCGTAGGGCTGGATGTAGAACCTGTTCGACAGCAAGGTGTACCGGCCGCGGATGCGGTTGCCGTTCTCGAAGCCGTACAGAATCGTCCCGCGCGTGTTCCCGTAATAGTCGCAGCCGGGATAGCACGTCTTCACGACGCCGTTCGTGCTCCAGTAACTCCAACCGCTGCAGACCTCGCCGCTCGAATACCAACAACCGTTGTACGTCGACGTCCCGGCTCCGAGCAGGCCGTACGTGGAACAGCTCGGCCAGCACCAACCGGCCGCAGCGGGCGCCGGCCGCACCGCGGCGATGGCGGCCGCGACGCACGCGCTTGCGATCACGAAGAGCACGAAACGAATCACGGCAATGAGAATGCAGGCGTGCGCGTGCGCCGTCAATTCGCACTTTCGGACAGTGGCGAACGCGGCCGGGACTCAGACGAACAGCTCTGCGTGCAGCTGCGGACGTCCCTGTGGCCCGTCCGGGACGAACCGCACCAGCGTGTCGCCGACCATCACGCTGTCGTGGGTATACGGCGCCGCCAACAGCTCGCCGAGCGTCGACGCCTTCAGCTCAGGATCGTCGGCGCGCAGATGCAGCTCGGCCAGCTGTAGCTCGGACGAGCCCGCCAAGAGATCGTCCAGCCAGTCGCGCGGCGGGTGCAGCTCCAGCCGGTAACCGGCGTTCGTCGAGACGAACGTCCGGCGGCCGCCGTGCTCCTGCACGCGAAGCTCGCGCACCTCCGCGCGCGTCAGCGTCGCGACGAAGTCTTCCTCGTCGAGCGCGAAGCCGAGGTGGTCGACGCGCGGCAACTCCCATTGGCCGGGCTGGACGACGACGTTCACCGCGCCCCGCTCGAGCTCCGACAGGCGCAGCTTGAAGCCCATCCGGTCGAGGTCCTCCCAGCCGTAGCCCGACTCGAACGACGTCGTGTCCTCGCCGATCCGCCCGTGACGGGCGACGAGCGTGAAGCCGAGCTTGCCCAGGTACCGTGCCTCGACCTCGCGCACCTTGCTCGTGACCAGGTGGTAATGAAAGAGGTGCACGCAGACATGATCGCGCACCTGCAGCCCAACACGAGCTGGACGCTCGACCCGCTCCAGATCGTTCCGACGCTGGTCGCCGCCGCCTTCTACGCGCGCCGCGTCCTGACCCTGCGCGACCGCGGAACCCCCGTGCCCCGTTGGCGCGTCGTGCTGTTCGCGTTCGGCATCCTCATGCTGCTCGTCGCCTTCGTGTCGCCGGTGCACGCCCTCGGCGAGCGGATGTTCTCTTTCCACATGCTGCAGCACGTGCTGCTCGGGGACCTCGCTCCGCTGGCGCTGCTCGCGGGGCTGACGGGGCCGATCCTGCGCCCGGCGCTGGCCGTGATGCACAGGCTGCGCTTCCTGGCCCATCCGTTCGTCGCGCTGCCGCTCTGGGCCGTCGACCTGTACGCGTGGCACCTCCCATACCTGTACGACGCGGCCGTTCGGCACGACTCGGTGCATGCCCTGGAGCACTTCTGCTTCTTCACCGGCGGCACGATCATGTGGCTGCCGGTGCTCGAGACGCTGCCGGCGCCGGAATGGTTCGGCACCGGCGCGAAGCTGGCGTACATCGCCGCGGTGCGCGCCGTCGAGACGGTGCTCGGCAACGTCTTCTTCTGGTCCGGCAGCGTCTTCTACGCCGTCTACCAGCACCAGAACCGGCTCTGGGGCCTCTCTGCGCTCGAGGATCAGGGCATCGCAGGTGCGGTGATGATGATCGAGGGCTCGATCGTCACCCTCGTCGCGCTGGCGTGGCTCTTCCTGCGGATGGCGAGCGAGGGCGAGCTGAGGCAGCAGCTACTCGAGCGCGGGCTCGATCCGCGGGCCGTCAAGCGCGCCGTGAGATATGGCCGAGCGGAGGAGATGGTGCCGCGGCGCTGAAACCCGAAACCGCCAGCCGTGCGCTCAACGGGCGTCCACCACCTCGATCTGGTCGTCTCCTCGATCGAGCGCAGCCTGCCGTTCTACGCGGAGCTGCTGGGCCCGCTCGGCTACCACACCGTCTCCGAGGTGGAGGGCGAACGCGGCGAGACGATCTGGTACTTGACCGGGCCCGGAACCGCGATCGGTTTGCGCGAGGCGCAGTCCGATCCCGGTCCGTACGATCGCTACCGCGTCGGCCTGCACCATCTTGCGTTCGAGGCTGATTCGCGCAACGAGGTGGACGAGCGCGCTACATGGCTACGCACCCGGGGCGTCGAGCTCGAGAGCGAGCCGCAGGAATACACCTACCTGCCGGGGTATTACGCGGTGTTCTTCTTCGATCCCGACGGTCTGAAGCTGGAGATCGTCCATGTCCCAGGCCTCACCGCGGCCTAGCGAAAGGAGCGAGCATGTCGACCACACCTCCGGAGCAACCTCCGCCATCGCAGTCCGGTGGTCACGGCGGCCCGGGCATGGGGCCGAATGTCAACTTCAACCTCAACGCCCTGATGCCGACGCCGGGGAACGCCGAGCTCGTCGTCTACATCCTCGCGATGATCCTGCTGGCGATCATCGCCCTTGCGAGCGACGCCTACAACGTGAACGGCTGGGTGACCGCATTCACCGCGATCACGGTCGCGTATCTCATTTCGCGCGGGATCGCGAAGGCCTCCCGCGTCCTCGAGCAGTAGGCCCCTGGTTCGAGCTGGGCTTCGCTACACCGCTTCAAACTGAAGCTTGCGTGCCTCGCGCGGGACCGCCGTCGGGTAGTCCCGCGTGAGACAGGCGCGGCAGAACTGCGACGCCGGCCGTCGCGTCGACGCTTGCAGGCCTTCGAGCGAGAGGTACGCGAGCGACGTGGCGCCGATGTGCTCCCGCACCTCGGCGACGGTCTTGTTCGCCGCGATCAGCTCGTCGGGATCGGCGAGATCGATGCCGCAGAAGCACTGTCCGATCACGGGCGGGGAAGAGATGCGGACGTGCACCTCCGCCGCGCCTGCGTCGAACAGCATCTGGACGATCTGGCGCGTGGTGTTGCCGCGCACGATCGAGTCGTCGACGACGACGACACGTTTCCCCGCGACCTCGGCCAGTGGGTTGAACTTCAGCCTGATGCCCTGCTCACGGAGGCCCTGGTCGGGCTGGATGAAGGTGCGGCCCACGTAACGGTTTTTGATCAGCCCTTCGCTGAACGGGATGTTCATCGCGCGCGAGAAGCCGATCGCGGCCGGCGTCCCCGAGTCTGGGATGGGGAGGACGAGGTCGGCCTCGACCGGCGACTCCTCCGCGAGCCGTTCGCCCATCCGGACCCGCGCGCCGTGCACCTCCACGCCAGAGAGGCGCGAGTCCGGCCGAGCGAGGTAGAAGAACTCGAAGATGCAGAGCGCGCCGCCGCCGTCTTGTGGAACGACCTGCCGCGCCTCGACGCGTTCGTCGATCACGAGCAGCTCGCCCGGCCGTACCTCGCGTTCGAACTCGGCGCCGACGAGATCGAGCGCACAGGTCTCGGAGGCGACGATCCAGTCGCCGTCGAGGCGTCCGAGGCAGAGTGGGCGCATCCCGCGCGGATCGCGGAAGGCGATCAGTTTCCCCTCACTGAGCGCGACGACGGAGAAGGCCCCGTCGAGCTTGCTGATCGCGGCGGCAACGGCGTCGCCGAGCGTGCCGGGTTCGTTGGCGATCAGCGCTGCGATCACCTCCGTATCCGCGGTCGTCGAGAGCCTGTGACCCTGGGCAGCGAGCTCCTCGCGGAGCTCGGCGGCGTTCGTGAGGTTGCCGTTGTGGCCCAGGGCGATCGTGCGTGCGCTGCCGTGCTGGACGAGCGGCTGCGCGTTCCACCATTGTGACGAGCCGGTCGTCGAGTAACGCGTGTGGCCGATCGCGAGGTCGCCGCGCAGTCCTCGGAGCTTTTGCTCGTCGAAGACCTGCGTGACGAGCCCCATGTCGCGCAGCGTCGTCAGACGGCCGTCGTCGGAGACGGCGATGCCCGCGGACTCCTGTCCGCGGTGTTGCAGCGCGAAGAGACCGAAGTACGTGAGACGCGCGACGTCGCGGCCGGGCGAACGCACGCCGAAGAGGCCGCACATCAGCCGACGGCTCCAATGCGTTGCAGGCCCTTGCTGCCGAGGCGCTCGACGTCGTCCGGCGCGCAGGCGAGCAGCACTTGCCCGCCCGGAGCCTGCTCCGGCAGCTCGACGCGGGCCCCGGCGCCGCTGTACTCCTCGGCGTCGCGTAGGGCCTGCTCGAGACCGCCGCCGGAGACGTCGTGTGCCAGCGTCAGCACAGGGGCAGCCTTCCAGACATAGCGGACGAGCGCCGCCTCAGCCGCCAGATCGAGCGCTCCAGGCGCGGTCGCCACGAGAATGACGTCGCCGGCCTGCCATCTTCCCGGCACGAAGCGCACGTCGGCCACGAGCCCGACACAGCCGACGACCGGCGTCGGCGGGATCGACCGTCCGTCGGTGTCGTTGTAGAGCGAGACATTGCCGGAGACGACCGGGATGCCGAGGGCCTCGGCCGCGACGGCCAGCCCCTCGATCGCGCGCTCCAGCTCCCAGGCGATCTCCGGCTTCTCCGGGCTGCCGAAGTTGAGGCAGTCGGTGAGTGCGAGCGGCTCGCCGCCGGCGCAGGCGACGTTTCGCGCCGCGCCCAACACCGCGAGCAGCCCGGCGCGGAAGGGATCACGCTCGCCGGGCGGCGGTCCCTGCACCGAGACCGCGACCCCGCGCAGCGAGGGCCGCAGGCGCAGCACGGCTCCATCGAGCCCGGGCCTCCGCACCGTTCGCGAGCCGACGAGCTGGTCGTACTGTTCGTAGATCCACGTCTTCGGTGCGCGGTTGTGCGACGAGGGCTCGACCTGCGCAAGCTCGTGCGGCTCACGGTCGACGTCGTAGCGCGGGCACTCGTCCGTCAAGAAGCGGGCGGGGATCTCGCCGACGACGTCACCGTCGGAGAACGCACGCAGTGCGCCGGTGTCCGTGACGTCACCGATCGGAGTGCACGGAAGCTCCCACTGCGCGCAGACGCGGCGAACCGCGTCGAGCATCTGCGGCCGCACGACCGCGACCATGCGCTCCTGCGACTCGGAGATCATGATCTCCCACGGTTCCATGCCGCGCTCGCGCAGCGGCACGCGTTCGAGGTGGACGTCGATCCCGGCTCCGTCGCGCGCCATCTCCGCGAGCGCCGAGGCCAGCCCCGCCGCGCCGCAGTCCTGCAGCGACTCGACCAGACCGCCGTCGACGAGCTCGAGGGACGCCTCGATCAGCTTCTTGCCGGTGAAGGGATCGCCGATCTGGACGGACGGGCGCTTGTCGGGGTCGTCCTCTCCCAGTTCCGCGCTCGCCAGCACGGACGCGCCGCCGATGCCGTCGCGGCCGGTCGTCGCGCCGAAGAGGACAACGTGCGCGCCGATCGCGGTCGCGCGCGCGCGTGTAACCCGATCGGCTGGGAGCAGGCCGACGCACATCGCATTGACGAGGCAGTTGTCGCGGTACGCCTCGTCGAAGACCGCCTCGCCGCCGACCGTCGGGACACCGACGGAGTTGCCGTAGTGGCCGATGCCGGCCACCGCGCGGCGGAAGTGGTGATCCGGCTCCGCGAAGCGCAAACCGTCGAGGATCGCGATCGGGCGCGCGCCCATCGCGACGATGTCGCGCAGGATGCCGCCGACTCCCGTCGCGGCGCCTTGGAACGGCTCCACCGCCGACGGATGGTTGTGCGACTCGACCTTGAACGCGACGGCCTCCCCCTCGCCGAGGTCGATCACACCGGCATTCTCGCCGGGGCCCTGCAGGACACGTTTCCCCTGGGAAGGAAGGCGTTTGAGCAGAAGGGCCGAGTGCTTGTAGCCGCAGTGTTCCGACCAGAGCAGCGAAAAGACGGCGAGCTCGAAATGGTTCGGGTCGCGCGCGAGCAGCTCCCGGATGCGGTCGAGCTCCTCGTCGGTCAGCCCCAGGGCGCGGTGGAGCGGCTGTTCCGGCGCGACCTGCGTCAAGGGCCCGAGTGTAGCCGGGAAGCCAGACAGGCTCCGGCTACGTTTCAGCTCCTGTGAGCCGCCGTCCTCTGCCGATGCTGCTGGCCCTGGCGGCGATCTGGGGCTCGTCCTTCATGTTCATCAAGGTGGCGGTGCGTGAGGTGGCGCCGGCGGAGGTCGTCTTCGGGCGCGTGCTCGTCGGGACACTGGCGCTGCTGCCCGCTGTGCCCTTCGTGCTCGGCTGGGCGCGCACGCTGGCCGCATTGCGCCGGTTCGCCTGGCCGCTGCTACTGCTCGGGATCTTCAACGCCGCCCTGCCGTTCTGGCTGCTCGCGTGGAGCGAAAAGCGGCTGGACTCGGGCCTCGCCGGCGTCCTGCAGGCGTCGATGCCGCTGTTCACGGCGGTGTTGGTGTACGGCTTCAGTCGCAACGACCGCGTCACGGGTCTGCGCCTCGCCGGCGTGGTCGTCGGCTTTCTCGGCGTGCTCCTGCTCGTCGGGGCGCAGCCGCGTGGCGACGTTCTCTCGGCGCTCGCGGTGCTGCTGACGGCTTTCTTGTACGCGGGGTCGTCCGTGTACGCCGGCGCGCGGCTCCGCGAGGCGCCTGCCCTCGTCACGTCGCTGGGCTCGCTTGCGTTCGCGACGCTCGCCATGCTGCCGCTCGGCCTGAGCCAGCTCCCGCAGGACGTTCCCGGCTGGAAGGCGATCGGTTCGATCGTCGCGCTCGGGGCGGCCGGCTTGTCGGTCGCCTACCTCCTCTATTTCACGTTGATCGCCGGCTCAGGCGCGCCGTACGCGGCGCTCGTGACGTACCTCGTGCCGGCGCTTGCGCTGTTCTACGGCGCCGTCTTCTTGAGCGAGCCGGTCACGGCTTCGGCGCTCGGCGGCCTGGCCCTGATCCTGGCCGGCGTCGCGCTCGGGACCGGGACGCTGAGGCTGCGCCGCCTAGACTCCGAGCTCGTGGCTGGTCTCCTAGACGATCATGTCGAACGGTTCAACGCCGGCGTGCGGACGGGCGACTGGGGCCCGATGCTCGAGCGATTCGGCGAGGACGCGGAGATGGAGTTCCGCGGTGTCCCCGTGGGGCCATTCGCCGGCCGGGCGGCGATCGCGGCCGCGTATCGCGAGCAGCCGCCGGACGACGAGCTGCACGTCCTCGAGCAGCGACAGGTAGACGGCCGCATCGAAGCCCGTTACGCCTGGCTCGCGGAGCCTGACGTCGCGGCGGGCGAGATCTTCCTCACACCCGACAACGGCGAGATCGGCAAGCTCGTCGTCACCTTCGACCGAGGAGTCAGCTGGAGCTGATGGCCGAGTACCTGCACACGATGCTGCGCATCACAGACCCCGAGAAGAGCCGGGCGTTCTACGAAGCGCTTGGCTTCACATTCAGCCGCGACATGGACATCGTCCGAGGCGGCGAGCCCGAGGCGACGAACTACTTTTTCTCGCTCGGCGACCACAAGGATGTGCTCGAGCTCACGTACAACCACGACGGGCGGGCGTACGAGCTCGGCGACGCGTACGGGCACGTCGCGATCGCCGTCGACGATCTCGATACGGCGCTGGCAGAGCTGAAGGAGCAAGGCATCGAACCCGAGCGCGAGCCGTACCGCGTGCGTGAGGGCGGGTCGCGGATCTGCTTCGTGCGTGATCCGGATCAGTACCGCGTCGAACTGATCGACCGCAGCGGCAAGTAGTTACTCCGGAAACGACTCAGGTTCATCAGCGCCGGCTGAATACGAGCGTGATCGCGGGCGACCATTGCCCGGGGCTGCCGTCCACGTTCCGGGCTCGTACGCGAACATGCACGTGCTCGCCCCTTGCGCCGCGGAGTTGGAAGGACGAGGCACGGAGGCGCGTGCCGATCGTTCGCCATTTGGGTGCGCCCTTGCCGCGCGCGACGGCGAGGTCGTAGCTGTCGGCCGCGAGGTTGCCGCTCCAGGAGAGCGTCGCCGTTCTTCTGCGGACGAGCGGCCCGAGGAGCTGCACGGTGGCCGATTCGACGTGCGCTTCCACCGGCTCCGTCTCGATTGCCGAGACGTAGCGCGGAGACGAGATGAGCCGGGCGAACAGCGCCTGGGTGTCGGGGCCGCCGGCGAGCAGCCGGCTGTCGAGGTCGTTCACGTTCGGCTCGTAGTTGACCTGCCCGTTGTCGAGATAGACGGTGCGCGCCGGATCCCACTTCACGTGGACGGCGCCCGGCCGGTAGCAGTAGTTGAAGTACGAGATCGCCTTGACGCCGGTGTGGCTCTCGAAGTAGTTGAACATCGAGGCTAGCCATTCTTGCTGCTGCGTCGGCGTCAGGACGCTGAACTCGTGCCGGATCCCGAACTCGCCGATGAAGAACGGCTTGTGGTGTGCAACCGCGAGCCCGTACGGACCGTCGAGCCAGTGCGGCGGGCTCACGTCGTAGATGTCGGCGCCGATCCAGTCGATGTAGTCGTCTCCGGGCCAGTAGGCGATGACCGGCTCGTCGGTGGGCTGGGGATAGCTGTTCACGACCCATGCCCAGGACACGTTGTCGGCACCGACGGCGCGGAAGATGTCGACGACGCGGCGCCACGCCTCGACGAAGTCGTCGGTCGTCAGCCCGGGATTCGCGCCGGGACTGACGGCCCACCACCACGTCCCGTTGAACTCGGCGACGAACGGCGTGATCAGCAGCGGTTTGCCGTAGTTCCGCACATCGCGCGCGTAGGCGCGGATGTACGCGTCGACTGCGCCGTCACGAATGTCTTTGACCGTGAGGCCACCGTTCCCCTGGCTGCTCAGCGAGAGCGTCCATTCCAGATGGATGAGGCCCTGGTCGCCGACGACGCTGCGCACCTTCGCGATGTCCGGCAGTGCGGCGCTGAAGGGGACGAGCGGCTTGCCGGGCTGCTCCGGTTCTTGCCACGGCGACCATACGGTGAGGAACGTTGGCGTCTTGCCTCCGAGCTCGTGCTGGATCGAATCGGCGATCCGCTCGTCGAACGGGCGTGTGTCGCCCCACGCGGGATCGGACGAGTCGTACAGGCGAAAGGTGAACCCGAAGTTCGCGCGCCCGTCCGGCTGGGGGACGAGGCGCTGCAGCTGCGCCGCGCCGCTTGCCGCCTGGGCCGGCGCGATCACGACCGCCGCGGCAACGGCGAGCAGCAGCAGGAGCCGTGGCCTCGGCACCCCACCGATGCTATGCACTTTCGTCACGATTCGGACACACACGGGCGCGAAATTTCTGGGTACGTTGCCCAGCATGGCGACGAGAACGCGACGGAAGACGATCGCGACACCGTGGGGCGGCGCGCATTCGGTGGAGCAGCTGACGTTGCAGCAACGCGCGGGCGAGAGGCGCTTCGCCTCACTCGTTCAGCTGCTCGAGACCGACAAGGGCGAGCGGCTCGTGCGGTTCGCGTACACGACCGACGGCACGACCAGGCGCGGACCGGTGACGTTGAGGCTGCGGGACCTCGAGCGGCTGCGAGCGGCACTCGCGGAGCATCCCGGTCTGGCGGAAGCGATTCTGGGAGGCGCCTAGACGACGGCGAGAGCGCGTTCGCGGGCGGACTCGACGAGCGACGAGAGAAGCAGCGCGCCGTCGGCTGAGCCGAGCAGCGAATCGACGGCGTGTTCGGGGTGCGGCATGAGGCCCAGCACGTTGCCGCGTTCGTTCACGACGCCCGCCACGTCATTCAGAGAGCCGTTGACCGGTTCGGCGTAGCGCAGGACGATCTGCCGTCGCGCCTCGAGCTCCGCGTAGAGGTCGTCGTCGGCGTACCAGTTGCCCTCGCCGTGCTTGACGGGAATCGTCAGCATCTGGCCGTCCTGGCAGCGCGTCGTGAACGGCGTGTCGCTGCGCTCCACGACGAGCGGGACGTCGCGGCACACGAACGTGAGCGACCGGTTGCGACGCAGGACGCCAGGGAGCAGGCCGGCCTCGCAGAGGATCTGGAACCCGTTGCAGATCCCGAGCACGAGCCCGCCCTCGTTCGCGAACTCCGTGATCGCCTCCATCGCGGGCGCAAAACGTGCGAGTGCGCCGCAGCGCAGGTAGTCGCCGTACGAGAACCCTCCAGGGAGCACGACGGCGTCGAGGTCCGGCAGCTCCATCTGCCTGTGCCAGACGAACACGGCCTCGGCGTCCAGCGCCGCGACGGCCCAGGACGCGTCGCGGTCGTCACAGGCCCCGGGAAAGCGAACGATGCCGATGCGCGGCTGCGGGCTCGTCACGCCGTTCCGTCCGACAGCTCAATCTCGTAGCTCTCGATCAACGGGTTCGCGAGCAGCTGCTCGCACATACGCTCCACCTCCGCGCGCGCCGCGGTCGGGTCGGTCGCCTGGACGTCGAGGTCGACGACGCGTCCGATCCGGGCGCCCTCGACGGAGAAGCCGAGCTGACGCAGCGATGACTCGACCGCCTGCCCTTGCGGATCGAGGATGCCCTGCTTCGGCCGCACGAGCACGGTCGCCTTCATCGCAGCACCACCTCCGGGTCGGTTAGGTAGTCGTCGAACGCGAGCTCGGTCAGCCGCTCGAAAGCCTCGATGTAGCGGGCGCGGGTCCCGGCCACGACCTCGTCCGGCAGCTCCGGGCCGGGCTCGGTCTTGTCCCAGTCGAGGGAGTCGCAATAGTCGCGCGCATATTGCTTGTCGAACGACGGTTGCGAGCCGCCGGGCCGATACTGGCCGGCGGGCCAGAAGCGCGACGAGTCCGGCGTCAACGCCTCGTCGCCGAGCATGAGCCGGCCGCCGTCGTCGATACCGAACTCGAACTTCGTGTCGGCAATGATGATCCCGCGTGTGCGTGCGTGACCGGCCGCGAAGCGGTAGAGCCCGAGCGACGCCTGCTCGACCTCGTCTAGGAGCGCGGCGCCGACGAGCTCCGCCGCGGTCGCACGGTCGATGTTCTCGTCGTGGCCGGTCGTCGCCTTCGTCGCCGGCGTGAAGAGCGGTTCCGGCAGCTCGTCAGATTCCGCCAGCCCGGCCGGCAGCGCATGGCCACACACCGAACCTGTTGCCGTGTAGTCCTTCCAGCCCGAGCCCGCGAGGTAGCCACGAACGACGCACTCGATCGGGAGCATCTGCAGGCGCCGGCACTCCGTCGAGCGGCCGTCGGGCCGCAGGGCGAGCAGGTGATTCGCACACAGCTCGCGTGTGCGCGCGAACCAGAACGCCGAGAGCCCGGTCAGGACGCGGCCTTTGTCGGGGATCTCCGTCGGCAGCACGACGTCGAACGTTGAGATGCGGTCGCTGGCGACCAGCAACAGCCGCTCGTCGTCGAGTGCATAGAGCTCACGAACCTTGCCGCTTCCGAGGTGCAGCGCAGCTTCAGGCATGAACCGGCTCCTCCTTTCGGACGAGGGTGTGCAGTCGGTCGAACACGGTGTCGGCGTGTCTCACGGTGGCGTCGAGGTCGAACACGGTCTCGAGGTCGACCCGACCTGCGATCGCGGGATCGCGTCCCACGAGCTCGGGGAAGTCCGTCTCCTCTTCCCACGCGCGCATGGCGTGTGCCTGGACGGCACGGTACGCCTCGTCGCGTGACATGCCCGAGTCGACGAGCGCGAGCAAGAGACGGTGACTGAAGAAGAGCCCGTGACTCGCCTCGAGGTTCCTGCGCATGCGCTCGGGGGAGACGACGAGGCCCGCCATGATCCAGCGAAAGCGGTCGAGCATGTAGTCGAGCGCGAGGAACGAGTCCGGGATCACGATCCGTTCCGCCGACGACTGTGAGATGTCGCGCTCGTGCCACAGCGGCACGTTCTCGAGGCCGACGACCGCATTCGCACGGACGACGCGCGCGAGCCCGCAGATGCGTTCGGCGACCTTTGGGTTGCGCTTGTGCGGCATTGCGGACGAGCCCTTCATGCCGTGCGCGAACGGTTCCTCGACCTCCCGGACCTCGGTGCGCGCCAGATGCCGGATCTCGATCGCGAACCGTTCGAGCGAGGCGGCGAGAAGCGCGAGGACGGAGAGCAGCTCGGCATGCCGGTCGCGGGCGATCACCTGCGTGGAGAGCGGGTCGGGCTCGAGCCCAAGGCGTTCACAGGCAATTCGCTCGACCTCCGGCTCGAGCTGTGCGTACGTCCCGACGGTTCCAGAGAGCTGGCCGACGCGATTCGTCTCGAGCGTCCGCAGCAGGCGCGCCCTCCCACGGTCGAGCTCGAACGCCCAGCCCGCAAGCTTCCATCCGAAGGTGATCGGCTCGGCGTGGACGCCGTGTGACCGGCCGATGCAGATCGTGTGCCGGTGCTCGTCGGCGCGGGCGACGACGTTCTCGAGCGCCTGCTCGACTCCTTCGAGGAGCAGTCGCCCGGCGTCCTGGATCTGGAGGGAGAGAGCGGTGTCGACGACATCTGAGGAGGTGAGCCCATAGTGCAGCCAGCGCCCGGCCGGCCCGAGTTGTTCGGTGACCGCGTCGACGAAGGCCGCCACGTCGTGATCGGTGACCTGCTCGATCTCCGCGACGCGCTGCGGTGTCGGCGGGGCGGCCTGTGCGCGGAGCTCCGCGACGTCAGCCGCAGGGACCGCGCCAACCTCAGCCCAGGCATCGAGCGCGGCGAGCTCGACGTCGAGCCAGCGCGCAAGCCTGCTTTCGTCCGACCAGATCCCGGCCATGGCCGGGCGGGCGTAGCGCGCGATCACCGCTGCGATTGTAGAGAGGGTCTAGGCCGGTGGCCCGAGGATTCGTGCCGCGAGCACGGCCGCGTTCCGGGCGTTGTCGACGCCGACGCACGCGACCGGAACGCCGGGCGGCATCTGCACGATCGAGAGGAGTGCATCGAGCCCGTCGAGCAAGCTTTTCGACGACCGCAGCGGCACACCGATGACCGGAAGGTCGGTGTGCGCGGCCAGGACCCCGGGGAGGGCAGCCGCCAGCCCGGCGCCGGCGATCAGCACGCGCAGTCCCCGCTCGCGCGCGGTGCGGCCATACTCGGCGACGGCGTCCGGCTGGCGATGTGCCGACCGCACCTCGAATTCGTGCGGGATGCCGCGCGCCGTCAGCTCATCGAGCGCGCCCTGCATGCGCTCACGGTCGGATTCCGACCCGACGACGATCCCGACCACCGGGTCAGGCATGCGTGACGGCCGCCGCGATGTCGCGCCGGTAGCGCATCCCGGGGAAGGAGATCAGCTCGCACGCCTCGTAGGCACGCTCGCGCGCGTCTGCAACCGTCGGGCCCGTCGCGGTCACGTTCAGGATCCGTCCGCCGCTCGTGACCAGCCGATCGCCTTGCACTGCGGTTCCGGCGTGAAACACCAGCGCTCCGGTCGACTCGGCCTCGGTGATGCCGTCGATCGGCGAGCCGACGTCGCCGGCCGCCGGATAACTCCCGGCCGCAAGCACGATGGTGACGGCCGCGGCGTCGGCCGTCTCGAGCGAGACGTGGGAGAGGTTCCCCCGCGCGGCGTGTACGAGCGCGTCCAGGAAGTCGCCGTCGAGCCGCGGCAGCAGCGACTGTGTCTCGGGATCGCCGAAGCGGCAGTTGAACTCGAGGACGCGGGGACCGTCCGGCGTGAGCATGACGCCCGCGAACAAGACGCCGATGAACGGCGCGCCGCGGGCTGCGAGCTCCTCGAGCACCGGCCGGTGGATGGCGTCCACGAGCTCTTCGACCGCCTCGGCGCCGTAGCCCGCGACCGGAGAGTAGGAGCCCATGCCCCCGGTGTTCGGGCCCGTGTCGCCCTCGTCGACGCGCTTGAAGTCCTGCACTACCGGCAACGCCGACGCGCGCGTACCGTCGCACAGCGCAAACACGGAGATCTCTTCGCCCTCGAGCAGTTCCTCGATCACGATCGCGTCGCCGAGCGCCACAGCGGCACGCAGCGCCGCGTCGAGCTGTTGCTGGTCGCGGCAGACGAACACTCCCTTGCCCGCCGCCAACCCGTCGGCCTTGATCACGCACGGCACGCGCGCGACCGACAGGGTCTCCGCACACGGCACCCCGGCGGCGCGCATCACCTCCTTGGCGAACGACTTCGATCCTTCGATCCGCGCCGCTCCTGCGCTCGGGCCAAAGACGCCCACACCGAGGTGCCGCAACTCGTCCGCGACCCCGCCGACGAGTGGTGCCTCGGGCCCGACGACGACGAGATCGGCCTCGAGCGATCCGGCGAGCCCGAGCAGGCCCTCGCCGTCCTCGGCGTGCACGGGATGGCAGCGCCCGAGTGCGGCGATGCCCGGATTGCCGGGCGCCGCGTGGAACTCCTCGAGGCCCGGCGCCTGGCTGAGCTTCCACGCGAGCGCGTGCTCACGCCCGCCGGAGCCGACCAGGAGTACCTTCACACGCGGACTCTAACCGCGGCCGTCGGCGGGTTTGAAAGGCCGCTGGACGCCGAACGTAGGAGGCGATGCTCGAACCAGGACTCGATCGACTGGTCGAGTCAACGTCCCACGAGGTGTCACCGGGTGACGTCGCTTCGGCGGTCAACAGCAACGCTCGCTGTACGAGTATTTGATCGCAGAGCGCAGCGCCCTCTGACCGGCGGCAAGCTAATGGCCAATGTCGCTGCGGAAACCGGCGCAGGATCGGCACACCTTCGTCGGCAAGTCTCCGGTAGCGTCGATCCCGAGGGTGGTGGGTGATTGCCCCACCCAAGGGTGGGGGCTGCGCGCGGGGCTAGGCTGGACCGGTCATGGTCGGGGACGGGCGTGGGCTCGACTTGCAGATCATTCCGTTCGAGGCTGCGCGCGCGGACGGGTTTCGCTCGCTCGTCGTCGACACGCTTCGTGAGTTCGGCTTCGAGCCAGACCCGGAGCTCGACGGCGACCTCGACGATCCCGCCGCCACCTACGTGGCGCTCTGGCTCGCTCTGAGCGGGTCTGAGGTGGTCGGTTCGGTCGCGTTGCGCGACCTCGGCGACGGGGTGCTCGAGCTCAAGCGGATGTACCTCCGACCGAGCCAGCGCGGACGGGGGCTCGGCAAACACCTGCTCGCGCTCACGCTCGACTGGGCGCGTGCCCACGGTGCGCGTGCGATCACGCTCGACACGAGCGAGCGCATGGTGGCCGCGCAACATCTCTACGAGGCACACGGCTTCCGGCGTGTGCCCGGCGACGCCCCGCGACAGGGGCAGTGCCGCCTGCTGTACGAGCTGCGCCTGACCTAACGGAGCGCGACCACGCGCTCGCGCTCGGCGCCCGTGCCGACCAGCGAGATCTCGACGCCAAGCTGCTGCTCGACGAACTCGACGTAGGCGCGCGCCGTGTCCGGCAGCCCGTCGGTGATGGGCTCCTGCCAGCCCGAAAGCGTCTCGTACACCGGCAGGCAGTGGTGGAAGTCGCTCTGGTGCGCCGGAAATTCCGAGGTCTCGCTCCCGTCTCGCAGCCGGTAGGCGACGCAGACCGGAACCTGCTCGAACGTCGACAGGACGTCGAGTTTCGTCAGCGCGAGCGACGTGATTCCGTTCAGGCGCACGGCATAACGAAGGGCGACGAGATCGAGCCACCCACAGCGGCGCACGCGTCCGGTGACGGTACCGACCTCACCGCCCAGCTCGCACACGAGCTCCTGATCGGGGCCCTCGATCTCGGTCGGGAACGGCCCCTCGCCGACGCGCGTCACGTACGCCTTTGCGACACCGATCACCCAGTCGATCCGGTTCGGCCCGATCCCGACTCCGGTCGCCGCGTTTGCCGCCACCGTGCTCGACGAGGTGACGAACGGGTACGTGCCGTGATCGAGGTCGAGCAGGGTGGCCTGCCCCCCCTCGAACAGGACAACTCGGCCGTTCCGGAGCGCGCCATCGACGAGCAGCGACGTGTCGGCGACGTACGGGCGGATGCGCTGC
>Ga0137371_10000202_pt1 | contig 40000 bp, 48 predicted proteins | sample SagtaG_7_FD_104919 | JGI IMG/M metagenome (GOLD analysis project Ga0137371, IMG submission 104919) | Vadose zone soil microbial communities from Sagehorn Ranch, Mendocino, California, USA - Sage1_R_40_16 metaG | ecosystem: Environmental > Terrestrial > Soil > Vadose zone | place: USA...
CACCATCGGGTACCGGTTTCACATTGCTCATGATCGTGTGTCTCCCCAGTAGTCGAACCCCTGACGCGCAGGCGACTGGCAAGGACCTCAAAATTATCTGGGCAGAGGCTGTGCGGCTATCCATTCCATCACCGGATCACGTCCGGCGGTATAGGTCTCCCAGGCTGGCGCAATCAACTTGTCGGGCATCAGCGATGGCGTATCCTCGTCCTGCAATTTGTAATACCGCGTTGAATAGGAGACCTGAAGATGTGAATTTGGCAGCGTGAACTCGTTGTTCTCCGAATAACTGTTGGGCTTGGATCCGCTCGGCTCCCCGACGAGAGTCGCGCCCATTTCCTTGCGCAGGTCTATTGCACTCACCATCGCGGCTGAAATTGTGCCCCGCCCGATGATCGCAAACAAGCTGCCGGGTTTGCGGAAGGCGGGACGCTCCCTGAGTTCCTTCAGTAAGTACGAGCGAAATTTCATGAAGTCGCCGCCGTTGCTCTGGCGCACGTCGATAACCAGCCGTTTGGAGGATGAGCTATCAATCGTTTTCCATAACTCCTCGGAGACACGCTTGAAGGTGTCTGCGTCGGGATAGACTCTAAGGTTGAGATAAACGGTTTGCGAATCAGGAAGGGCGGTGAACCACATCAACTCATCCGACCTCTGCCGGTTGAGTGGGACTTGTTTCAAGGTCGAGAGCCACTCGACTTTAGCGCCGGACGGTGCGGCCTCCAGGTCTAATGAGAACCGCTTACCTTCGGCATCCTCAAAAGTCCATTGCACCCTGCTGATCTCCGGCGCAATCTTAAGAGCGTGGAGAATGTCCGCGTAGGGCAGATAACTGACATTCGAATAGCGAAGGAACTGATCATTTTGCGCGGGACTAAAGTGTTCACCCTGGACACCGCCTCGCTAATGCTTAATCCGCCAATCCCGACAACACGCGCGCCGAGGGCGCGTTTATAAGCCGCGGTCGTTCTCACCACGCGCAGGTCATCTCCGAACCAGTACAGTGTTAGTGGATAACGCTTGAAAGTTTGTGAAGGAGCCAACGCGGTATGCGCGTCCCCAACCAGCGCGATGATTCGTCGCAGCCCTATCAGGATTTCATGTTCCTGCAAAGAGGGAATGGCTGCATCGAATTCGGCGACCGCGCGTTCGAACTGTTCCTTGGTAACGCTGTGGAAAGCATTCTTATGGCGCCTGGGCAATTCCTTAGCTAAATTCTGCAAGTCTTGCCGCCATTGTTCCTTAGTTAAGGAAGCCGCGGGCGACTGAAGATTACAGACACAAGCCAGAGATACGCTTGAAGCGGTGATAAGTAGGCCCAGGGCCGCGATAACAGTAGTAACGATCTTCATTGGAGCCCTCCCTGTGAAATGCTCGGTGTTTAGAGTACCGACTTCAGTCGGGCTTTTCCCATCACAACTAAAAGCCCGACTGAAGTCGGTACTCTAAACGCCGCCAACCGTACCTTCTGCGAATCAACACCAAAATTAACATCATTACTCCTTGGCGAGTAGAGCTGATGGATTTTTTAAGATGCTCCGGCATGGTAGTCTTGTTTGACTCGCAAGACTCGCAAGGCCCGCAAGACTTGGCAGGCTGGCCTTGCGGCACATCCAAACATTTGCGATGTAGGCTATTTCTGACTTAAATAGCTACGTTCACCACAACTGCTTCTGCTCGATTCAGCCGTAACGGCAAACAGCCTGCCCAGACTTTTTGAGAAAGCTGCCTAACGTGACACAAATCTCCTTCGCCGAAGAAATCCAGGGACGGCAACAAAACGAGACCACTTATAACCAGCCGTCGATAACCGTAGGGCGCAACCCGGCGACATGTCAGATTGTTTTTGAGCAAAAACAATGGCCGACGGTTTCCCGGCAGCACGCTGAATTTCGGCTGGAGAATGGTCGCTGGGTAGTGTCTGACACTGGCTCGACCTACGGCACATTTCTCGACGGGGAGCTGCTCCAGGGACCGGGTGCGATACGCGTGCATTCGCGAGTGCAATTTGGATCCGGTGGACCCGTCCTCGTGGTTACCAGAATCGGACACGAAACGCCAGGAACGGAAACGCAGGTGGGGTCACCTCGTCAGGCATCGATATCTTCGTCAACACCGGGTGTTCAGTCACAGTCACAGAATCGCCACACTGGAGCACCACAACCCAAGCCATCAGAGCCTGTCTTTGTCGAGCTATCGGGCGCCGGGACCGGAAGCCTGCACAGGATCGAACTCAGTAAGGAAATCACTCGTTTTGGCCGCGAGCCAGGAGTGGAGGGGGCCATCGATGCTGCGGCCGCGATTGTTTCGCGCCGTCATGCAGAAATTCGCAGGCAAGACGGCAGATACGTACTGGTTGACCTGGGAAGCTTTAACGGCACGCTGCTTAATGGCCGCCGAATTGTCGCGCCCGAAGTGCTTCATCATAACGATAAAGCCGAACTGGGTCCGGGCGGTCCGATAATCCGTTTTCTTGATCCTGCGCATCCGGCGCCAGCGCCCGAACCGCAAGCGCCGTACGTTGATAGCCAGGCGCCGCATATGCCGGGAGTTGGTCCACCTTCGAGAATGATGGGAACCATGATGCTTGGATCGGAGAGTCCACTTCAGATCAGCCAGTCCGGGACGGCCCGTCAACCGAAGGTCTTTATTGAACGGCCGTTTGGCAACATGGGACAACTCACCATTGGCCGCGGCGAGGAATGCGACATTCGGCTTGATGGTCTCCTGATATCCAACCGTCACGCTTCGGTTCTAAATACAACTGCAGGTGTGGCCGTCGAGGATCTTAATTCATCAAACGGCACCTACATCAATGGTCAACGCATCACCGGTCGTAAACCGATCCAGCCGGAAGATGTTCTGCAAATCGGCCCTTTTCTTTTAAGAGTTCACCCTCAAAGGGGCGTCGCAGTCTTTGACACTCGGGCCAAGACGCGCATCGATGTTTTCCAGGTTACGAAGGAGGTACCAAACCGATCAGGCCCCGGGAAGATCAAGCTGTTGGACGAAGTCTGTCTGAGCATTCAGCCGAACGAGTTTGTCGGGATGCTGGGCCCGTCGGGCGCCGGCAAATCGACGCTAATGGACTCGCTGAACGGGATGCGTCCCGCCTCCAGTGGCCAGGTTCTTATCAACAACCTGGATCTTTATCAGCACCTTGAGTCACTCAAGCAGTCGATCGGCTATGTGCCGCAGGACGACATCATTCATCGTGAACTAACCGTCTACAGTACACTCTATTATGTCGCCCGCCTGCGACTGTCGCGGGACATTTCGACTAAAGAAATTAATCAGATTGTCGGGGAAGTAATGGACGTCACCGGACTCTCTGAACGACGCGATGTCCCTATCTCGCAGCTTTCAGGCGGGCAGCGCAAGCGCGTCTCGATCGCGGTCGAGCTCATTACCAAACCGTCGGTCATCTTTCTCGACGAGCCGACTTCGGGTCTCGATCCGGCCACCGAAGAGAAGGTCATGAAGCTTTTCCGCCAGATAGCTGAATCAGGCAGAACGGTAATTCTGACCACACACGCCATGGAAAACGTCAAGCTCTTTGACAAGGTCGTTCTCCTGATGCGGGGCAAACTGGTGTTTTACGGTAAGCCATATGAAGCCCTGGCCCATGTGGGGGCCGAAAGTTTCAAAGACCTCTACGACAAACTGGAAGCGCCGATCAGTGAGCGCCTGGCCAAAACCAACGGGCACATGTCCAGGGAGCAGGCTGCTGAAGAGGTGGCAGAAGAATGGAAACGCCGCTTCATTAACACGGAGCAATTTAAGCGCAATGTGGCGGATCCGCTGACAGAGGTTTCGAGTAGTCCGCGCCAGGCGGCGCCGGCGAAGCGGCGCACAACGTTTGGCGATTCGATTCGACAGTGGGCCACACTATCGCGCCGCTATCTGGGAGTATTGGGCCGCGACAAGTTTAACCTGCTCATTCTTTTTGCCCAGGCTCCGATTATCGCGCTACTGACCTATCTCGTCGTTGGCGCCAACGCGCAGCGGGATTTCCCCTATTTTATTCTGGCGCTGGTTGCTCTTTGGTTCGGCACCTCGGTCGCTTCCCGGGAAGTCATTCGGGAAAGGGCTGTTTATAACCGGGAGCGCATGGTCAATTTGCGGCTATTGCCTTATGTGGGTTCGAAACTTTTTGTGCTGATGCTGATCGTAAGCGTCCAATGTATTCTCCTCTTCGGCACGTTGAAGTTGCTTGATGTTACGAATCTGATGAAATTGCCCGGCAAACTTGGCGGGCTTCCCCAACTGCTTGTAATGGTTCTGACTGGCATGGTCGGCGTTGCCCTCGGTTTGTTTATCTCGGCAGTGGTAAAAACTTCGGAAATGGCGACGAGTCTGGTGCCGCTCATTTTGATACCACAGATTCTTTTTTCTGGTCTTGTCGGGGTTCCGGTCGGATTCGCCAAAGTGGTCGGCGTCGTAATGCCGGCAACGTGGTCATTTGATGAAATGAAACGTCTGTCCGGTCTCGAGGTAGTGCGCGGTAAGGACGAGAATGCCCAGCCGGCGGCAAAGAATGAAGGGCGCGGGCTTTATAAGCAGATTGAACATGAGAACGAAGCAAACATTGTGGATGCTCGGGAGAGACTCAACAAATACAGGGCCGATGCTGAGAAAAACTCAAAGGACTTCGAGGCGGCGATGGATCAATACCAGAAAGATCTTTTGAACCGGGGCTCGGCTGCGAAACCGACACCGCCAAAGTTAGAGCCGGCGCCGGAAATAGCTAAGGCAGTTCGCATCCCTGACAATCTGAGCAATTTTGTCGACTTCCTGCATCCGTGGGGCGGACATTTGACTAATCTCGGAGTGCTACTGGCGATGCTTCTGGTCTTTCTCGGCGCAACCGGGATTGCCTTGCGCGCTCAGGATATTGGATGAGCTCGAGAAAGTGCGTCCAGTTTGAAAATGTAATAATGCATGGGCAGCCGTCTTCAGACGGCTTTCCCAAAGGGTTAATAGACCAGCGCTTTAGCGCTGGGTCAGCCACGCACGCTGACCATTAGCGCGCTTCCAGCGTGCTTGTAATCAAGCTTTTTGTTTGCGGCTAAAGCCTCGTAGATAAGCCCGTTAAAAACGGGCTTTCGGACTTTGGGTGCGTGCTGACCCGGGCGTAAAACGCCCGGTCTAGTAACCCTGCGGGAAAGCCGCCTGAACGCGGCTAAGGAAAGTTCGGCCTTCACTGCGTGGTGGTACTGAGCTTACGGGACCGCTCCTTGTACTCAGGGCAAGCACTCAAACTGCGCCACTACTCAACATTGACGTTCGTCTCTGGGCAGCTGATTGTGCGGCTGATTATCATCGCGCGGGTCATTCATAATCTGGCTCGCGATTGCAACACACTTATCGCAGATGTAAACCCGCGGGCCTGCGACTAGCTTTGAGACTTCGGCTTCATTCTTCCGGCAGAATGAGCAACGGAGTGATCTACGCTTAATCATATTGGTCGTCTCCATAAGCGAGGGTAAAGTTTCTCTGCATTATAGATTCGATAGCTGGGAACGGCATAACGCGGCGCTTCGAACGCAGGTTTTGGTTTACGCGGTGAGTAGGGTGGGGGACGAGCCGCGTCAGCGTTATCTGCTCCAGGTAATTGTTAGCCCGGGCAGAACGACGATCTACTTTGCGTGCACCTTTGCGGCGAATCGCTTCTGAAGTCGCTGAAGAGTCGAGGAGTTGCCCCAATCAAAAAACTCAGCATCTTTTTAGGCTCATCGGCTAAGTCTTCGCCCGACACGCCTATCTTTTGAGGTCAACCCTGGCGTGCTCCAGTTACTGGGGAGCCGAGGCAAACGCGACATCGGTAAGCAGAAGAGCGCCCTGTAGCCTTTGATCGAACTTGAATTCGATAGATCGAATATTCCTCAAGTTCACGCCTGTGAATGCAAAGAGCGGGATGCGCACTGTGTTCAGCACCACCTTGGGAACAGGTCCGACCGAGCCGGGTGGGAAGTAGAGAGCTGAGGAAAAACTGCTCACCTGCACGGACGAGACCGAGCCCGAGGCATCAGTCAGCGCGACGCTGAAGTCCTGAGCCAGGCCGGCGAGATTGCGTGCATCGGCGAAATTGACGCTGACACGGAATTGAACGGCCTGAAAGGCGGACACATCGCGTGAGCCCCCCGGAAGCTCATTCTTATACAAGCCGCTGAGATCGACCCAACCTGAGCGGAGCTGGCTCAAGCCGCGCAACGAAGAGCGCGCGCTGGGTGTGGTGTGTGGCTGCCTGGCATTCGGTTCGTCAGGCAAACATTTCGCGGGTTCGGGGGCATCGCCGCCGCACAAATCATATGGCGTGAGCCCACTCTGCGTTGCGGCCCCACCCAGCGTGTTGGTGGTTAGGTTAGTAGCATTCAGAAGCCTGTTCACATCACGTCGCAGCTCAGGATTGTCAGGCGCGTGATAAGAAACGAAAAGGTTATTCGTGCTGGCGGATGGTGGCGGCGGAGCGTCGCCTGTCAGCAGCGGCAGGAATTGAGATTCACCGCCAACGTAAGCGCGAAAGAAGGCGGTAAGATAGGCTGTCCCGGTTCCGCGCTGCTGCGTTTCCGTCAGTCGCTGATTGTTTTTAACGATGCCACACTGTGGGTCCGAAGAGCCCCCTGGGGTGAAAGCCAGCCAGTCATCCGCCGAGCCCGGGAAGGGACTCGAGGGCGACCAGATCGTATTGTAAAAGTTGTGGTTGGCGCCCATGACGAGGATGTAGTGCTTCGGGGCCGGGTCGCCCGGCACGTTGTAGCGCGCGTCGTCATAGAAATGCACTCCCTGTAAGTCGTTCACGTCGCCGTCGCAGTACGGCAGCAACACGGAAAGCGCTGCCCGGTTGACCACAGGGCGATTGAAATCGACTGGTGCCAGCGGGAAGACGGCCTTCACGCCGTATGGCGAGCCTAGCGAGTTGTTCAAGATGTAATGCCTGACAACGCCCTCGCCGCCACGTGAGTGGCCCATCGTGCCGATCCGGGTCATGTCCAGTTTGCCGATGAACTTAGTGCCGAAAGGCGCGCCGCCTGTGCTGCTGAAGTTATTCAGGATATCCAGGTGCTTCTGGATCAATTCCGCTCGCGCCAGCGCACCGAGATCGCGGACTTGATTGTCTTTGGCATTAATCCCATTGGCGCTGATCGAGACAACTACGTATCCGTGACTGGCCAGGATTTCTGAGACGTAATCGTATCCCTTGTAACTGGGGATCGGTTGGCTCCCCGCCATAGTGCACGGCCACTGCAGAAACGCGGTGCCGCCGGTAAAGCAGGTAGCATGGCGTCCGTGCAGAAAGATGATCAGCGGGAGCGGCCCACCTGATAGATTCGTCGGGTAATGGACGGAAGCGCGCAGCTCCACGGGACCGGGAAAGTTCGTCGGGGTAAAAGCCGTGTCGCCGAAGTCATACTCCTCGCGCGTAACGGCCAGGGGGCCCGGCGCGCCAGGATCGGGTGTTTGCGCACATACCACTCCCGTGTTGTTGAGAAGCAGAAACAAAATTAAAAAGGCCAGAGTGTAGATTTGCATTTTGATCTTCATCCGTTTCCTCCTTTAACGAGCACTGCTCAGACTTAGCTTTTCCGGTAACTCGACACGGCTCTGCTTGTCCTCGCCATATGAGAGCGAGATCGTGCCCCCCTCGCTCAGCAGCGAGCGGTCGAACGTAATCGCAGTGATCTCCGACAGCAGTTCGTTTTCCACTCCATAACCCACAATCTGGTCGTCAATCCAAATCACAGCCGGTAGGGCACGTACAGGGAAAGGCCCGCCCGTCACGGTTAAGCGCCAGGCCTTATCAACCTCGACCTTCTGCCCAAGCAGTTCGACCTTGATACTGCGCGGCAGTTGAACCTCCTCGACGCGATACTTCAGCAATTTGAACTGGCCAACAGGCCGCGTATTTTTCCCCTCGCCTAAAACTTTTCCCGGCAATTTCAGCAGCTGAGCCACGGTGAACTCCTCATTATTCACCGAGCCGGCAACTTGCTGAGCAAGCGCGCGGGCGTTGCCGGCGACAACCAACAGCAATAATCCGATCACCGTACCTATCGTCTTCAACAGATAGCGACCGGCCGCATTTTTCCTTTTGTGCATGGATTTCCTCCTTCAACTTCATTGAGTGAAAGATGAGAAATCGACTCTTGCCTTAGAGCCGATAACTCTCAAGTGCTGAGAACTTAGTTCGAACATGGCTGGCGATCAGAAAACATTCGGAGGATCAAGGTTCCCGAACAGATCGGAAAAAAAGCCAGTAGGCGATTGGACGATCGATGCTCCGACGTTACCGTAAGTTCTGTTTGCGTTGACAAGCCATGGGTGATGGCCCTGACATGAAAGGGTACGATGACCAGGACAGCAGCGATCACCGTGAAGGAGTAAGGTCAGCAAGCACGGTGTGCGCGCGTCACAGGCAATTCCCGATATTCTGTATTGCAGGAGACTATATACTACAAAGTTGCCCAAATACCAAAGCCTATTTTTAGCCTTTCACAACCATAATCTACTTTACAGAAGCCACCTGAGAGTTGAGCGGACGCTGCGATTTGCTTGAATCCGGCAATCAAGTCAGAGAAAAAGCGAGCCGGGCTAAGATCCTATGTGCGAGCGGAGCTCTACGTCCGGCCGCAATGATCGTTCCGCCAGTTCAGGTAAAAATCCGACGCCGGTAGTAAAAAACTCCGGTAAAATAATCCACTCGGCGCCTTCACCGGCGGCAATATCGGCAAGCTTCTCGCAAGCTGCCAGGTTCGCATCAATGTCACCGATAACAGTTTGAAGTTGAATAGCTGCGACACGCATATCGCGCCAATTTCCAGGAACGCAACGAAAGTAAAAGGCCAGATTAACTTCAGCGCTTTATAGCGCAGTGTGTAATGTTGATAGCATTGGGCGGCGCGCGACGAATCAACGCCTCCTCACCCCCTTGATGAAAACATCTTCACCAGGCGGTAAAGAAACTCCTGGCTATCGTAGAGCTGCCTGACGCCGATGCGCTCGTCTTTGCCATGCTGACGGTTGTCGTCGATGTCCGTAAACAATCCTGAGACGCCGTAGAACGGAATTCCCGCCTGACGAAAATAAAGACTGTCGGTCGCGCCTGTGCTCATTACTGGAATCACAGGCAAGCCGGGCCAGAGAGATTTCGATACCGAGTCAATCGGCTGCATGACCTTCGCGTCAAGCGGTGAAGGCGGGCTCGGTTTGGCTTGCTCCAGGAGCTTGACGCTGATCTGATCATTGGCGAGCACCCTCACGAGTGTCTGCTGCACATCCGCGGCCGACTCCTGCGGAAGAATGCGGCAATTGACGACTGCGCGCGCAACTTGCGGCAGAGCGTTATTGGCGTGCCCGCCTTCGAGCCGCGTGGCAACGCAGGTTGTGCGCATCGTGGCGTTATAGACCGCCATATTGGATAACCGTGCGATCACCGCAGCGTCTGGAACGCGCTGGGAGAGGGCCTTCATGTCCGCGGCCGTTTGTCCCGTCTCCACTGTCGCCATGCTCTCGAAGTAAGCGCGCGTAACTTCGCTTAGGTTGATCGGAAAATCGAATTTCGCAAGGCGAGCCAGGCCACCCGCCAGATGATAAATGGCGTTGTCCTTGATCGGCAGCGAGCTATGACCGCCTTTGTTCTTCACTTCGAGTTGAAAGTTTACCGACATCTTTTCGCTGGCCTGCACGCCATTAAAAAGGCGCCTGCCATTTCGCTCACGCCCGCCGCCGCCTTCGTTTAAACCAAACTCTGCATCAACCAGATCGTGATGACTTTTCAGCAGCCAATCGGCGCCATTAAAGTTGCCGCCTTCCTCGTCAGCAGTAAGCGCCAAGATAATGTCTCGATCAGGTTTGAAGCCTTCCTGTTTGTAGCGGATCAGGTTGGCGACGAAGATTGCCGCCATCGCTTTATCATCGATAGAGCCGCGCCCATAGACGAAGCCGTCACGTTCAATCCACTTGAAGGGATCGAGATCGGGCGACCAATCCTCTTTCTTTGCTTCGACGACATCCAGGTGTGCGAGCAGCAGGATAGGCCGTTGCTTCCCAGTCCCGCGCAGCCGGGCGACCAGATTACCCTTGCGCGCATTACCAGGATGCACAAGCACCTGCACGTCCTCGGCCGGAAAGCCGGCAGCTTTCAGCCGTGCGGCCATTGCCTCAGCCGCCTCCGTCGTGCTGCCGACAGAATCTGTCGTGTTGATTTCTACCAACTCCTTATGGATTTCCCGAAGGAGTTGTTGGTGGCTTGAGACCTGCGCCTGAGCTTTGCTTCCTGGAGTGCTTGTTAAGACCAGGCTTGAACATCCGGCGATACATAAGAATATTGTTGCGATCAATGTAAACCGGTGTCGGTTTTTCATAAGATACCTCCAGTCTTAGATAGCCGCCCAACCGTTGAGTTAAGGCGGCGCGGGGGATGACATTCGCCAACTGCACTCAAGAGCGGCAGTATCCGCCTGCCAAACGATTTCGCTATGCAGGAATGATTTTAAATCCTCCGAAGTTGACGCCGGATTATTGAGAAGGCCGAAGCACCTCTCAACCAGATGATGATATTTATTTTCTTGTTCTGTGGGCGTATTTATAACTCTCATTCACATTCCGGGGATAACGATCGACTTCACTCGAATTGTTCGGCCATCAGCGAGATCTAACTCCGAGCCTCCCTGGAGCGCTTCGACCATTGCCAAAGACCACCCGTAATCTCAACGGGCAAACGATAGCCCAATTGGCGGGCGAGCATGACAATCTGCCCGCGATGATGGCCTTCATGCGCGACGAAATACGTTAGGACGTGCCCCACGTCGAGGGGAAGATTACGCCAGGTGTACGACGAGGAGAGGGGGATCGTGCCGCCTCGGTCAAAACCGAGCGTCAGCAAACTGATAATGCCGCGGCTACTGTGGCCTAGTGATCGTATCAGCTCCTTCGATCCAACCTTGTGTCGATTGACGGCTCGCGGCACCGCGATGCCGTGTTCCTTTCCTAATGTCTTGATCCACGTACACCGCGCATTGTGGATGTGGCCGGCGATCATCCGCACGGTTCGGCGTGGAGCCCCCGGCACCGTGGCTCCCCATATCTCGTGGGGTAAGTGCTCGACGAGGAAGACGGTAACGCGGTTGTTGGTTCTCCACGCGGCAAGCAGCATATCTTGCAGGTCAGGTGCAGAGTTCATCACAAGTCTTTACAAAATGACCAGGCACTTAAGTCGAATACTCAAGGCGCAAGTTGCAACTAAACACGCCTCCCGCGCTGCGGTCCAACGGTTTGTTCGACACGCCGCAGTTCTATTTCAACATACGGCGCCATTTTTTCAACGAGGCGTCCTGACGACACTGCCCCAGCGGCCGAACACGCGAAGTTTTTATTTCGAGGACTTCATGAGTTTGGTTGTTGACGCGAAGTTGCAAGCAAGCACAACCATATCCGTATTCACCTGCATTCGTTACGACCCATTGGCCTCGTTTGAATTTTGGCCACGGCCAATCGCCAGGCACTTGATAGCCACCTTGCACACCAATAGTCCATTCGGCCTCGCGATCATAAAGCCATGTGTTACCTGGCGTGGGATTGGCGAACCAGCCACAACGCGTTTCGAGATTCGTTGATGGAGTTTCGTTAGCCAGTCTGGCTGGCCCACTTGTGAACAAGATGGCAAGACAAATAAAAACTCCGGCGATAGGTAGTTGAAGTTTCACAAGTACAAGTGCCGAAGGCTGGGCAATAAGCGGCGCGCACGAACCCATGATGACGGCAAGCTAATTGCGCGTCCGCTGCATACCGTTGTTAGATTTCGCCTCGATGGGAACGGAGTAGCACATCGGACCGCGTTAGGTGGCTGCGAATCTATTTCCATCTGCTTCAATCTATCAAGCTCGACTACAAACCTTTCGCTTTCACTAGCAAATTTGTCCAGGAACATTCAGATGGAATGAAAGAAATAGCAAGGGCAAATAAGGTCAATTTTAGTTTGTTCATAAAGCACTTCCAGTAGGAAAGAAATCTAACGGTTGAGTTCAAGTGGCGCGGGCGATCACTATTCAAGCATCGTCGCGCCAGATTAGTTGGGAGGCACGCTGTCCCGCGCCCCAATGCATGAGTTGTTAGACTGCGCAAGCCTGGTCACACACAATGATCCTATGGGCCAACCAGGATACGACTGATGTTTTCATTCTCGCGCACAAATTGTCTGCGGACTCGCCCAGTGTCAGCGCTGAATTCCAGCACAGTATTAGGGACGAGTAGCCTTTCTTCTTTGGCTCGCGTCTTTTTGGCCATGGCCGCATAAATAGCGTCACCTTTCGCATTAACAGCCACAGTATAGACCGAATACGGAAACTTGAACTTCGCCACGTTTCGCCAGGTCCTCGTATCGAATACACGAAACAAGCAGACCGCCGGCTTATACTCAGTCTCTGACTGCCGCTCATAGAGAGTCTGCGCAACCAATAGCCTCTCTCCATCAGCAGAAAGCGCCAGAAGTACACCCCCATTCAACGATACAGAATTGTGCAGTGAGGGATTGGGCTCAAATGACATCTGCCGCACTACTCGACGTTGCGCTGTGTCAAAAATAGCTAGTTCATTGTTCCCTACGAAAAGATATAGCCACTGCCCATCAGGCGAGAATATCAATGCCCTCACCGGCTCTTGTAGGGTTAGCGAGTACTGGATAGTTTGAGTGGTCGTGTTAATGAGTATGAGCTTATTGGCACAATGAATGTAGACGAAATTTCCTTTTCTGGGCGTGAGAACCTCTCCCTGACAAAGCATAGGTAGCTTGATCGTATTGGGTAACTCCAGGCGTTTCGTCGCATCAACGACCCGCAGCATGGATGGGCGCATATCGTTGCCGCCGTAGTGCGTTGGAACGTAAACGAAGTGACCATCCGGCGCCGCGCCGAAGTCAGTTCCAATAGTAGAATAGCCCTCAAAATCCCGGAGACTTGCCTGCCACTGTACCCTTCGGTTAGCGGTGGCAAAAACAGAGATTTGTGGTCTGAACAGGCTCGCGACATAGAGTAAAGAACCGTTCGGTGAAAGTTTGGCATCATAAACCTGGTTCAGCGCAAACTTCTCTCGCCCGGTTGTGAGGTCGATGGCTGACAAGCGCGCCGCCATCTCTGAAAGACCATAGCTATTCCCGCCAACACCGGGACCAATAATATACAAGGTATTCCATTTCGAAGCTTCGGATCGAGTCAGTGCCGCCCTTGAGCGCTGAGGCATACCTATTTCAGTGCTAAAGAGTATTACAGTTGTTAAGCAGAGCAATTGAGTAACGCTTTTGGTTAACATTCGCTGCCATGCACACATAACATGGTTAGATGGCGCCCGCCTGTGCTGACCCGCGTACTCTATCGGGCGCAGCTCCGGAAGCTGGTAATCCCCTTAGCAGGAGCCAAAAACCCATTGTCAGTTCGAAGAGGAAGATAGGAGCTCCATAAATCTCAACCGGGACGACCTTCGCAAGTTCGGGAAAAATGATGAACGAGAATGCGCACGCTCCCATCAGAAAGGAAGCCAACATTCCCCATACCGCCAATGCTCTCGGGATAAAGCGGGACTTGAACCAGAGATAGCAGAAGGCAGTACTTCGAAGCCCGGCGAGCACCAGGCCGACGTTATACGCAGCGCCATGCGCAGCGACCGACAGCCTCGCCAGGGCCTGCAACTGGTTCGCTTCGAATGCGTGCAAGTAGTCCGCACCACTCAGTATCCGCAAAACCTCGAAGTCACTGAGCGTGACGACGACCAGGCTTGCGGTCTCGATCAGACCCCAGCCCATGGCCAGCAAAGCGAGGCTTCGATTGACTGGCATGAGGACCACGTAAAGACCAATGATCAAGACGACATCGACCGCGAAGACGGTGAGATTACTGGCGGTGCCCAGACGAAAGAGCCGTTCGTGCGCCATGATGTTCTGCGCCGTTTGCGCGACATTGTCGAAGGCGATGAGTTGGGTGCGTACATAGAACTCGGCGAAGATCGCCGGCGGCAGCGCAAACAGATAAGAGAATCCCACAACTGTCGCTGCTTTGCGTTGTGATTCGTCGATGGCGCCGATTGTCATTCCGCTTCTCCACGGTCTCGGTGCCGCCTAACGGTTGAGTTGACCGGGCGCGCACACAACATCGTAATCATTCAAGTTCTCGATGACAGCCAAGCTAACTCGCGCTCCGGTTGAATGAGTTGTTAGGTGGCGATCTTCGCCTAATAACAGCTACTTTCAGCGAACTCATCACACTTCTTAAGGCACACGTAGATGCGCTTCGGCAATCACTTTGCTGTCCCGGTCAATGGTGCGGAGCCAATATCTACCTGCTGGAAGCATCAGCACTTTCCGATCATATGGCTCATTGATAATCACCTGGTCAACTGGAATAGCCGACGCACGGTCTCCTTCCCTGAACGCCTGCACGAGCCGCATCCCACGTCCTCCCCAAAGTCGAGATGGGATTTGAGCGTGCTTCCTACCCAGCGCCTGTCGCATCCAATCGGGACGTCCATCTTCTATCTTGATACGCGGCCAGAAAATGTAAGCGTCAAAGGAGCCGGAGCCCAGTAAGCGGCCTTGGTCTCTACTTACGAAAATCGTTGGCTGTTTCACCAGCCCGCGAGAAGTAGCGAAACGATAAAGCGGATCTTCTTCCTCAGCGGTCACTCGCTGGCTCATCGAAGGAGCATACACCGTCAACGGATCAATGCCGGTCAGCCGCTTGAGGACTGAGGCCATCGGCGTCCACCCATCTTGCGCGGTCTCTTCAGAGGCGTGTCCTCTCCCGGCGATGATGAACACCTTTGCCTGTGGGTCAAGATCGAAGGTTCGCGCTTTGATATTTTCTGCCTGCGTCCTATCGCGGAAACTCGCGTCGCCGCTCGGGCCGCGCTCCTTCGTGTCGTAAGCGATTAGCTTATAGCCTATGTCCTTTGCGACGCGGACCGCGGAGGCGAAGACCGGATCGAGCAAATAGTATCCTGATTGGTAATCAGGATACTTGAAATCAGGTGTCATCACTTCATCAGTAAAGGTTTCGGCCGCAAGATAGCGATATCCTTGACGCCACAGCACACGCAATAAAGACTCATAAAGAGAACGCGTTTGCGGTAGATGATGCTCTTCGCCAAAAACGACCAGGCGGGTCTTTCTGGCTTCCCGCTCGATTACCTTTAGGGCGCTCTGAGGCTCATACGATACAGGAATAGGGGTTTCCACACCCAGCGCTTTCCTTCGATACATCGGCAAGCTCATCGCCTGTACTCCGGCCTGCGGGAAACCTAAGAATTCTTCGAAGCTAAAGCGAATCTCCGGATAGATTCCCGCGAAAATCTTAGACTTCTGGTACTGCGCCTCAAGATCGAGCATTGCTGCATAAGTAGCCAGCGGGTTCCCAGCTTCTAATGCTTCTTTCTTCAGTAGTCCGGGAAATATAAGTGTGTCCTCCTGAGAAATCCGACTTCCAGAAGTGCTTCTGCTCCAGAAAGTTCCTGTCAATCGTATGCCGGCGGCTCCGATCACGCCGTACTTTGGCTGTGCTAAAACGGTTTGCGTTAGCAGACAAACAATCAATGCTAGAGAAAGTTTAGTGCTCATACCTTGCATTACCATTTTCATAATGCTTTGCTCCAAATTATACAGCCACTTAACGATTGAGTTGACGCGGCGGCGCGAATCAAAGCATCCTCCGCCGCGCCACGCTAGTTGCGAGAGGCGCTCCCGCCGCTAGCGTCCAACGAATTGTTAGACCGGGGACTCGATTTTGGATTTGCAGGATTTGTACGTGACGCGCCAATCTCGTCACGCCTCCAGTCCCTCGGATGCCTCCAGCGTCATGTTCTGAAACGCAGGGTGGCGGGTGAACGACCAGTGCGAGTGTATCGCCTTCCATGCGTCTCCACGGTGCTGATACACAGTCGTTGAATTCCAGCGACTCCCTACCGACTCGAGACCGTTGGTGTCCCTGATGTAATTAACCAAGTTGTATGTCAGCAGAGCCATGTTGCCGTCAACAATCACATGCGGGTTGAGCATCTCGTAATGGGCGATCTGAATCGTTCCGACCCACGGCCCATAGTAATTCTCCATTGCTTCATGCCCGTCGATGCGCGCAGCCATCACTGGATCGAAGTAGGTGATGTCGTCTGCATACACCTCCAGAAAGCCGCTGGGATCGCCTTTGCCCCAACGGTCGAGGGCGCCGCGCTCGAGCATGAGGATCTGATCGGCACTTGTTCGGATGTCGACTGTATTAACCATGGTCCTCCAATATATGCGGTCTAACGGTTGAGTTGACGCGGCGGCGCGAATCAAAGCACCCTCCGCCGCACCGAACAAGTTGCGAGAGGCGCTCCCGCCGCTCGCGTCCATCGAGTTGTTGGGCAGCCCATCACTAATGCACGCTGTCTCCGTTGTTGGAGGCCTGTGACATCAAGAGCGTTTCAGCATCAGTTAGACGCGGGGCACAGGGATCGTCGCGCAACCAACGGGAGATAGATTGCTTCGCATCAGCGAGTGATGATTGGGCAATGCCAACCTCAGTTAGGTCATACACCGTAAGGATCTCTTCGACTCACCGCCACAACTGGACCAAGTGCTGCCCTAGGTCGACCCACCCGGCGGCGAAGAGCACGGTATTCAACCACTAAACGCGATTTTTCTGTCGTGAGCAGCAACGCATTTGTTTTATTACCGTTCTTCGTTGTATCTCATCACCAGGCCAGCAAATTACAGCGATTGGCGGCCGTGAAATTTTCCTTCTTTGAGCCCGGTCTTTTCTTTTAGTTGCACGCTAACATCGCCGCCGGAGAAGGTCATTCGGAAAGAATACGAGTTTATATTTGCCACCTCGTTGTAGTTGAAAACAAAAGTATCGTTGTTTTCCCACGCGCCCTCCAGTGCCACCGGCAATCCAAAACGACCGCCAAGCGAAATGCGTGGCACTGCGTTAAGACCAATCGGCCTCTGTTCGATCCGGCCGTCGGTGAACTCCAGGCGCACCACGGCTTCGTTTGAACCCGAAAACTTCAGGGAGAATGATCTAAGATCGATCGGATTATTTTCCAGTTGGTAACTCTTGCCGGAAACTGTTTTGGAAATCGGCGGTTCCGGGGCAGCGGGTTGCGCCGCCGGCGGTCGCTTAGCCTCGTTAATAGCTTTCGCCAACCGAGCCGCTCCACTCGGACTCTCCGGCAAAGGGTGGTCGGATTTAACTGACTGGCCGATGAAACGCCCGATGTCTCCCGGCTCGAATTGTCCACCAGTGAAGACAACTACCAGATTCCTCGCTGGCAGCACACTTACTCGCTGACCGCCTCTACCAAGCGCCTCGAATTCCGGTGGATTCCTGTCAGCATGAACCCAGAAGCCATAACCGTATTGATCACCCCAGGATGCCCGCGAATGAACCTGAATTGCGGTTTCCATCCAGTCAACAGGCACGAGTTGCCGATCTTCCCAGCGGCCTTGATTCAGCCACAGATACCCTAGCTTCGCCCAGTCGCGAGGCCGCAAGTGCAAATCGCCCCACCCATGAGTTATTCCATTGGGATCGGTAGGCCAGACTGCATCATTAATGCCCAGCGGGCGGAAAAGCTCGCGACGCGCAAATTCGAGCGCACTCAAGCCCGTCGTTTGAGAAATGATCCCTGAAAGCAGGTGCATTCCACCGCTGCAATAGACGAACTTGTTTCCGGGATCATTTGCCATGGGCAGATCGAGCATGAACTTTACCCAATCTTTGCTCTGCATCATTTCGGTCAGCGTAATTTCGTGCTGAGAGCGGCAATCCAGATTTGAGGTCATCGTTAGCAACTGCTCGATTGTCACGTGTTCTTTGCGTTCGTCGCGGTTAGCAATTGTACGCAGCGGGAAAAGTGAAAGGACTGACTGACTCACTCCGGAAAGTTTGTGTTGTCCAATCGCAATGCCGATCAGTGTGCTAGTAACGCTCTTTGTCATCGACGCGCCATCATGCATTTGACCATTCTGAAAAGGATAAAAGTTCGCGTCCAGGACGATGTTCCCATTTCGTACGATCAGCAGACTGTGAATCGGAACTTTATGCTGTTGTATGTAGTCGAACGCTTCGGCGAGCTTCGCCGAGTCCATTCCTTGCGCTTCAGGCGAGGAAGATCGCCACCCCCGCGTGGGCCAATGTTTAGTTGATGGAGCATTCGCTCCGGTCTGCGCACTCAGTTGAGCAGCAGCCAGCAGTACCGCGAAGATCAATAAGAGACAACGTTCGAGCAGATTCATATCATTAATCCTTCCACTACAGAGCAGTGTGATGGCCATCCAACGTCAAAGGTCACCGGCGCCCAGGACGTCCGGTGCACCGCCTTGTTGGGCATCTGATGATTGGATCTGCTTCACAATCTCATCAATGCAGGGGATGTATTCTCCATCTGTCGAGACCTGGATTGTGGGGTACATTGATTTTCGGCGCTGCATAACTTTCGGAAGGTGAAATTTTGCCTGTTTTCCTGTAATGGGCAACACGTTTATCGCCGTGATAAAAGTCGCGGTTTGGATTCTCTAAGCCTCGTTGAAGATGACGTCTTGCGGCCACTGCACCATCAGCAGAGCATAAAACAATCAATGGTGAGGCCAACTCAAGAATCTTCGGCATCCTGCGCTCCCAAACCTTGTGCTGAAATGCCGCTTCTATGACAACAGAGATATGACCCGCAAGATATTGATTCACTATTCCAAAGAACAACTCGGAGACTAGACCATTGGTGTCAGTTGGGAGTTGGTCGTGTTTGACGCCGTAGGTGTTGACATAGCCCTCTTTGATCTCATCGCGGCTTATGACTGGCATCCATAGGCGTTCCCCAAGCTTCTTAGCAAGAGTGGTTTTCCCCGATCCCGGCTGGCCTATGATGATGACGCACTTTGGTTTTCTGCTCATGTTTCCGGATGCCCAACGCATAGTTAGCCCGCTCTGACCAGTTCGATCGTCCTCCGTTGGCTTTGCGATAACCCAGGCAGGTTCATTTCGATTTCGACGACCGCACCTGCGTCCATGCGCGATAGTTCTTCGGCACGTCCAGCGACTTCAGCTTCTCCCATGCCTTCATCGCCTGTTCGCGCGTCGCACCCTTCTCCGCAGCCAGAAAGTCACTCATGAAGTTGATGTACCTTCCGTGCGGAATTTGCGCGAATGGCTTCGTGCTCTGGTTGAGTCGAGCATATTCCTCGACCAGGTCTCGATACGTGAGTTTCACGCCATTGACGAGCTGCTCTTCTCGCCAGCGATTGAAACGGTAACGAACGCCGGATTTTCGCTTCAGACCCGGAACACACTTCTGTGCCTCTCGCTCTAAAAACGACTTGGTCTCGTCATCGTTTGTATAACGCACCACTTCGAGTTCGAGGCTCAGACCTCGTTCCACGTCTTTGGTACCGGAGGTCGATAGGTTCCTCTTGGTGGGGTTCCTGGCCTTGCCTGTCACCAGGAAGGACCTGATTGCCCGCTCGAGTTCATCCTTCCGTAGTTTATTCGCCGATGGGATCCCGATCGCCTCTGCGAAGTCCTTCAGCTGGGTAGCGTACCAATACCCATTCTCGAACTGACTCAAAGTCATCGATGTCGATAACTTCGTTTTCTGATTCACAAGGACCTCCACGGGCGAAGGAACATGATCGATGAACAGTACTCCGAGAGCGCGGACTGCGAAATAGTACGCCCAACGCCGAAGCGGCTGCTACCGCCTGCCGGGCTAATGGCTCGACGATCAGCCGCAAGCGGCGCGGGCTTCCTCCTTCATAAAGCAACATCGCTGAGCGCCGATTGTCGGCTGCATCGTAGTGTTAGCCTGCAGCCGTGCCGCCGAAAGAGACGATGTAGCCGTCAGGGTCTTCAATGTAGAAATCCTTCGTGCCCCACGGCGTCACTTCCAGCGGCTTGAGGATCTTGGCGCCATTGGCGACACACTGTTCGTAGAATGCCTCGATGCCGTCGACGCCCGCCGAGGCGTCGAGGTGCTCGTTTTCCCGACGATGCTGGCGCTCGGCCGGATTCTTGGGCGCTTCTTTCAGATGCAATTCCAATCCATCCAGACAGCCGATAGCGTAGAATCCGCCCCAGGACTCGCCGAAACGGAAACCCAGCGTCTGGTAGTACGCGATAGAGCGCTCAAGGTCGTCGACAAGGAACTGCGGAGCGAGCGAAGTGACACGCGGCTTGGTTTGGTTCGTCATTGTTATACGTCTTCCTTTGCCGGGCTAACGCGCGGCTTCAGCTACGGCGGCCGCAGATGATTCCACCGGGCACCGTCGGCTGCAAGCCGATGTTAGACGGCGTGCTCAAGCGAGAGGCCCTTCATTCGCATAGCATTCCGCGCCATTAGGACTGGGCGTTCTGTACGCCGTAGTGCAGTTGGACCAGACCATCTTCGAAGCGCTCGATGGAGAGCAACTCCAGGGGTACGTGGCGGGGACGCCGCGCTATCAGTGGCATGCCCTCCCCAATGAAAACTGGGGCCACACTGATGACAAACTCATCGATCGCCTGCTCGTCAAGAAAGGAGGCGATGATCTCGCCGCCGCCCATCAACCAGATATCCTTGCCAGGTTGCTCTCGGAGACGGCGCACAACGGGCCGATGGCATCGTTCACGAACTGAACTCCCGATGGGACTTCCGCTGGAGGCGGGTGGCGTGAAAAGACAATGTGCGGATTCTTTGAGTCGAACTTCGCCCCCATCCGGAGGCTCATTTCGTAAGTCTTCCGGCCGAGCACCTTCGTATTGATAGACTTCATGAAAGCGTCCATGCCATAGAAACCTTTCGGTGCCGGGCGGGACGTCAGCCATTCCAGATCCCCGTCGGGACGAGCGATATAACCGTCCGCGCTGGTCCCGATGTGGACAATGACTTTTCGCCGCTTCGTCACGAGGCTCGTCTCCGTTGGCTAACAGTGCAAAAGCGGGCCGGTACGCTCCGCCGTCTAACGTCTGCCATCATGCGCCAGCGTCTTCGCAGGTCGCGTGCATGGCGTTGTCAGACATTCTTAGCACGTGCTGGAGTTGCGAAGTCATAGAAGACACGGAACAGATTGCCATCTAGATCTGCTGCAGTGAACTCGTGCAAACCCCAGGGCTTCGACCCTGGCGCGGAGATCAATTTCGCTTTGCTGGTGCTCCACAGTCGGTGCAGATCATCAACTTCCTCTTTGCTTTCCAGATTCAGCCAGGTCAACGTTGGTCCCGCGTTGCCGTATCCCTTCCGATACTTCTGGTTCGCCAAAAACATCCGACAGTTTCCTTTCGAGATTCCTGCGAGTCCAAGTTCCTCATCACCCCAATCCAGAGTGAAACCGAGATTGCTTTCGTAGTAGGCGACTGCCTTATTGATATCCGTCACCGGTATCTCAGGAACAGCGCCGGGAAACTCCGATTTCATCGCGACTTCTCCTTTGGTGTGGATGCCTAACGATTGAGTTGACCGGGCGCGGCCATTACATCCAACCTTTGGTTCAATCAATCAAGTTGGGAAACACGGCCCCCGCACTCCGGTCCAACATTTGTTGGGCGGCGTGGCAGTGAAGAACGATTACCGCTGTGACACAGAAATATCGAATCCGTCAGGATCCGCGAGACGAAATTGTCGCGCGGATGGTACGAAGGATATTCGATGTCGCCAACTTTTACACCCGCTTGCTGAAGCGCCGTCCAGAACGATTGAACGTCTTCGCAATAAAGGCAAAAAATAACGGCCTGTTGCGTCGCATCTACCGGATGACTAGCGCGCGTAATCATTAGATTAGCGCCACCTGAGTGAAGCCAAGCCCAAGATGATTCAGAGTCAGCGGCGGGCGTGAAACTATTGCCAACATTGAAGCCAAGCTTGGCGTAAAAAGCGATCGAGCGCGACACGCTCTGGACGAACAACATCGGAACTAGTGAATTCAGAGTCCCCCACTCCCTCAGAAAGTAACGCAGCCGCCCAGCGATTAAGTTCAGGTGGCGCGGGCGGTGGCACGCAAGCCGCGCCGGACAGGGCTACTTAAGCAAGGCGCTATCCCGTGCTCACCTGCAACGATTTGCTGGGCGGGCCGCCCCATACTAACGCAACGTCACAGTTGAATGCCGAGGCGCTGCGCGACCTCCTTGATTTCCCCGAGAGTTGGATTGAGATCGTGCCGGCGTGCATACCCTTCGGCTTGTCGCAAACCCTGCACGAACTCTGGCGATTCGACTTGAACAGGGCGAGTTGTCAAATCGCGGAGGGCTGTCACGCTCGCGCGAAGTCGATCTTCGAGGAGATGTGACGCTTGTGTGGATTGATTCTCCTCAAGCATTTGCAGGGTAGCTGCGTACGTAGACAGGCAAGTTAGTTCCCGGGAAGTCAGAACCTGATGCTGACTCGTATGCACGCCACCGCCGAAGTAATAGCCGAGAACGTAACCCACGATAAGTGCCGTCGCCGTGACCGCCAGGATTCGCGTTCGAGTCGTCATGATTGGATTCCTATGGGTTATGAGTTCCGAAGCTGGTTGTGGGTCATCGCGAAATATGCCGAGTGCCGCCCAACGTCGGAGTTGACCGGGCGCGGCGATTACATCCAACCTTCGAAGCGATCAAACAAGTTGAGAAAGAGGCTATCCGCTCTCTGGTCCAACGATTTGTTCCTGATTGTTGCCAGTTCGTTGTCCATCACTTTTGCCTCCGGCAAATAGGCCGTGGAATGTGGTTCCACGGACGCTGGTAGGTATGATTCGTCGCCGAACGGTTGAGTGACTTGTCATGCTGCGCCCCGGCGAAATTATTACTCAGCGCCGCCGCTTCGCTTTTTCAATATCTCCAAGCATCGCTTTGGCATCTTCGGCATTCGGATTCAATTCGAGCAACTTTTTCAGCGCAGCAACCGCCTCATCAAATCGCTTGAAGTTGGCATATATCGCGGCTAGGTTGAAGTACCCATTCTCAAACTTCGGATCGATTTGGATTGATTTTTGATAAAAGCCCAGAGCCTCCTGAAATTTGTCTTGCTGCTCCGCAAGAACTCCTAAGCTGTACACGCCTAACGGTTCTTTCGGGTCAAGTTGCACGGCTTTTTCAAAGGCTTCTTTCGCTTCATTGACTCTGCCGAGCGAACCGAGCGCGTTTCCATAATTGATGTAAGCAAAAGCAAACTGCGGATTGGCCGCGATCGCCTTTTTAGCCCAAACAATTTCTTCACCAAACTTACCCAGCTTTCCGTACAGCCCAGCGATAGTGTTCAGCGCGGCTACATTCTTCGGCTCAATTTGCAGAACCCTTTTATTAGCTTCGATTGCGCCTATCAGATCGCCAGCATTTTCACGTTCAAGGGCATCTTTCACCAACGCACTGAGGGCAGTGTTTGGGGAGGAAACATTGTCTTGAGAATTCTGCGCTCTGATCACATCAGCGACAGAAAGCAAAAGGATAAGTATAAGAATTCGACCGTAAACTTTCATGCTTCCTCCAGCAAAATTTTACCTTCTATCTTACATAGCAGCATAACGTTTGAGTTGGCGCGGCGGCGCGAATCAATCCCGATGTATCGGGACCGCCGCACCATGGCAGTTGCGAGAGGCGCTCCCGCCGCTCGCGTCCAACGAATTGTTATCCGGCGGCCCGAATATTCGCAACGTCCATTAGAACTTTGGTTCGATGGTGTCCCGTGTGCGCGTGGAAAAGAGTTCCCTTCACGATGGCCCGTTTGCCTGTTAGACGTCGAACGACCTTCCAGTGCGCGCTGTCCGTAATGGCAAGTTGGACTTCACGAACGCGCGTCTCAGGCACGTCAATACCCTGCGGATCATTTCCGGTCGTGCAAACGTTTTGAGCCAGCGTTAGAAGTAAGGCAGTTTCTTTTCGGTCGCCACGTCGAATCGATTGGTAGTTAGGCGGACCTGGAAAGATGCGCGAATGAAGTCTGCCCGTCAAAGAAACCGTGGGGCCGTATTCCAAACACTTCTGAGCGGTAACCGGCAAGCAAGAGCCTGCCATGAAAAACAGAACCACCGCCAGAAGTGAAATTCTCATAGCCACAAGGCGCCGCATAACGGTTGAGTTGACGCGGCGGCGCGAATCAAAGCACCCTGCGCCGCATCAGGCAAGTTGCGAAACATGCTCCCGCCGCTCGCGTCCAACGATTTGTTATGCCCCCACACCCCCAGTCGGCTCAGGGCTTCCGCCAAATCGCCGCCATCACCGTGCCGCAAGTATAGACCGACGTCTCCTTGTACCCCTGTTTGGTGTATTGCGCGTTCTTCACCGCATGGTCGAGGATGCTCATGCCGTGATGCGAAATCCAACTGCCCTTGGCCGGAATCCAGGTGGTGTCATAACTGGCACCATTGTTCTTGCAGCTCACGGTATCGGCCATTTCGCCCGAGTCGACGAAATGGTCAAACACGCGCTGATAGGCCGAGACTTCGATGCCATTGTACGTCCAGTTGCCGATCGGGTGCGGTGGCCAGACAAGGATCGTCGCCATCGGCAGTGCGCTGCCCTTCAGTCCGGTCCAGGGGCCGTTGAGGCTGGCGGTGTTGTTGTTGAACGGCGTCGTCTGGCCGCGCGCGAACTTCATTGGCTGCCAGGTATTCGATGTGTTGACGATATGGACGTGCAGGTGCGGCTCGCTCGAGTTGCCGGAATTGCCGACGTGAAAGAGCAACTGCCCGGCGGTGACGGTAGCGCCGTTTGCAACGGTCGCCTCAGGCTGCGTCCAGATTGGGCCGCCCAGCGCCGTGCCCGTCAGGAACGTGGCGTTGTTGGGGCACAGGCTGGCCGGGATGTCACCGGTGGGGGCATGGGCATACAGCGCGATGTTACCATCCGTCTGCTTGATCCATATGTGGTTGCCCTGGAGGAGGATCTTGCCGGTGGCGATCTCCGGGCGTTTGGTGTGGCCGGTGTTTTCCGGCGCGTTACGCCAGCAACCGATCACAGTGCCGCTGGCCATCGCGTAGACCGGTCGGCCATAGATCAAGTAGTTGGAATTGATGGCCTCGTCGGTCTTGCCGTCTTTCAGCACCTTCCAGTCGTTGTCGGCGACGCGACGCAGAATGCGCAAATCCTTGGCGCCGGTCTGCGGGCCGCCGCCAGGGGCATGGACGACGGTGACGATCCGCTCGCCGGGATTGAGGTTGTTGGCGTGGATCGGAAATTCGATGGTCTGCGCCGGAGCCGACCTCACGCCTGTCAACATAACGGCGGCGAGCATAACACCCATGTGCAGACGATTTAGTTTTCTCATCACTAATCTCCTTCTATTAAAGCTGGATAGATTATCAATACAGCCGTCATCTGACGCCCCAGATTCGTCGGATGGCTTGGGCAGAGATTTTCAAACCAGGACACGACTGTCGGACGGCGTTGCGCGGACTCCAGTCTTACTTGGGCTAATATTGCAAATCCCCCGAGGTATAACGTCTGAGTTCAGGTGGCGCGGGCGGGGGCACGCAACCTGCGCCGGACCAAATTAGTTGAGAAGGGAGCTATCCCGCGCTCATCTGCAACGAATTGTTCGACTTCGCACTCGAAACATTCCAGCGGATTACTTGTTTCACGTTGAGACCTTCACATGCTTCAATAGCCATGCCGTCATCGTATCTAAATAACCATCAGCAAACCGCGGCCAACGCCATTGCCCCTTTTCAGGTCTGCCAAAGAGAGTGTGCTCGGCTTTGGGAAAAACTCTAATTGTGAAATCTCTGTTTCTTGCCTTTTTAAAGGATCGCTCCATTATCGTAGCGGTCTCTGAAACTGGAGTGTTGGTATCCAGCTCTCCCAGAATCGCCAGAACCGGATGTGAAATCTTTTCCCAGTAAGGCACTGGATCATAGTCATTGATGAGATGCCAAAAACGAAAAGAGGGATCGTTTCTTGAGAGCGGTGCAGCCAGATAAGAGAAGTATTTCTTATTTTGCGCCTTTTGAGTTATGGCTTCGTACTTCTCCCATCCTTCGCCCGTACGCGCGAAATCAAACTTGGATTTCATCAGGGCAACAGCTTCGGCGATTTCAGCTTCTGAGAAACCATCCCGCCGCATCTCGTACTCGACTCTACGTTCTTCCTGCTGATCGGGTCTAAGACTACCAACGGCCACGAGCATAACGAACGCGATCTCCTTTGATCGCGAAGCAGCCATCGCCGCAATCCGTGCTCCTTGACTCTGCCCCCGTACACCGATCTGGCTGGATTTGATGTCTTTGCGGCCCCGCAGAAATCCGGTGGCGGCCAGCGCATCTTCTGTTAACTCGTCAAAGGAAGCGCCAAACCAGTCTCCGGTGGAACCGCCAGTTCCCCGCTTGTCAAAGATAAGGACAGCGACCCCAAGGCGAGCGAAGTGGTCAGCAAGAAATCGCGAGCTATCGCGAGTAGCCGGACCGGAACTGGGAAGGAGAAGGATTGCAGGGTGAGGGCCTTTAGTAGCGGGTATCATCAACGTGCCGGCAAGTATAGTTGCTCCGTTTTGGAAATGTATCTCCTCCTGTTTGTAAGCGATTGGTTGTGCTGCCGTGCGCTTCAGAGCAAATGTGGCGGGCAGTCTGCCGAAGACCATTAGGCTTCCCGCGATAGTATCTCCTTTGACTTCGCCATCGAAGACGAACCCTCCCGCAGCAGGTGGCAGTTCAAAATGAACTTTGGGTGAGTCAAAGCTTATCTTGATTAGCGGTATGCCAAGTCCGCCCGCATCAGGAGAATCGATACTACCTCTGAGATTTCCTGCTTCGGTCTTGAAGTGGACCACGACTTTCAGTTCGTCCCCTTCGCGCAGAAGAGCTCCTTCCCAGTGTCCATCAATTGAGTTCTGAGCCGCATTGGAAGTGGTGTGGAAGCTAAAAAGAAGCAACGCAAGCCCTGCGAGTATCCCCAGCCTTTTCATAGCGCTAGTTTCCTCCCTACCGCGGAATGCTTTTTTACTTAAACGAGACCCCCAGATATAGATGTTGCGGGATAATTCAATGTATTTGGCTAAAGAAGAAGTCGAACGTCTGAGTTGACGCGGCGGTGCGAATCAAAGCGCCCTTCGCCGAATCATTCTAGTTGAGAAACACGCTCCCGCCGCTCGCGTCCAACGATTTGTTGGGCGGCGTTAGAATGCATCTTCTTAAACCAGAGCGGAAGACCATCTCGATTCACTAAGTAGCTTTAAGAGACCATTAGGATCAAAGGTCCAAGCAAAAAGAGACCGATCAAATACACAACCTGCCAGCCAGCCATAAAACTCTATAACATATCCGAACTCTCGCTTGACCCCGCTCTCGTCGTCATCTGACAAGCGACTACCGACCAGGATCATTACCAGCGGAATCGTTATGCCGACCAATACTAGAGGCGTTGAAGCTAGAGGATGAATGCGGACCCCCACAAACGGGTAAACAACCACAGAGGAACTGGTTGGCAAGAAGGAACCCAGCCCACAAAGAGCCCAGACCACAAATTGCCAGGTTGCGTCGCCAACCAATTACTCGGAGGACGGTTTTCCACTTCGGTTCGTCTGGCTCTTAACATAATATCCTGGGGCCGGCCGCCGAACGCTCGACATCACCGGGCCGCCGAACGACCTCACAAGAAACGACGTGAACCGTGCTTCGGCGCCTCCGGTGCATCTCGTTGTAAGATAGGTTTAGGTTTACCTGTCACTTCTCGCCTTCGTGTGGGGATTTCTCCACCCCCGCCTTTAATCTCAACTTATTTGGAACACCTGCTCAAAATAAAATTTACACTCACCCAATGGCGTCTGTAACGTCCCATCGAGCCTCCCTAATATTGATGTGCCGGGGGCCGGAGGAGGGAATGGCGCTACCACGTTGAGAAATGAGGTTACGTTCGGCACTTTGGCAGGATCGGATCCTTGCAGTAAGAACGTGAATGCAGCCCCATATATCTCACTCTTATCCAGAGACATCATGACGAGACGGACAAAGGTTATGGAAGTGACCAGGTCCGCTGGGGTGACTTCAGCCCCCATTGATAATCTCCCATAGGAGGAGATGTAGTTAGCTCCCCAATTCGAGACATTCACTGAACTATTACAGTCAGTCTCTGGTGCGCCCTGGCCAAGCGCATCATCGCTCAGTTGACCCTGCATGATTAATTGATTAACGAACTCCGGATTCTTACTGGACATAGGTTTCTCCTTGTGCGCCGGGATAAACCGGCAGGTTGTATTGAATGAAAGTTTCAAACGTTAAAGGTTTAGCCAACCATGACGACCCCGAGTCATGCGTCGAGTGGAGTAATCCACCAGGCGAAGCGTTGACAGGGGAAAGTGCAGGCTGGGTATTGAGCCGCGAAATCCAAATTCGGGATGCCGACCCTGTAAGGAGAAGGGGAAGGCCACAACCAACGCGCCGCTTTGGCAAGGAGCGTTGGTATCCCGCGAGGTCAGAGGCCCCAGGCATGCACGGACGCAACCTGCGCGAGAACCGGGAAATCCTGCGACTACCCAGGCCCGCATGCCTGGGTCGCATCGTGAAGTCCAAGGACGTACGACGATGATGAACGGTCGCAGGAAGTCGGACAGCCGCGTAGTACTGACGAAGTCTGCGAACAAACTGACGCCTTTGGTCAGCGCGGAGCAGATGGAGGGAAGGCGGCTGGTCAAAGGGAATGTGGGCGCGTGCAGCAACGTGGTGCCGATTGCCGTACCACCAATACTTGATCCGCGAGCATCCGGGCTCGCAATTTGCCACGGACCGGGCCCAAGAAAATGCTCGCGCAGGACTTTTGCAAACGCGGTCGCTAAAGCATCTGTCTGAATGTTCGCAACGGCCCGGATTTCTTCTGCAAAGAATTGACGAATATCAATAAGGTTCATGTTGTCTGTTTCCTGTTACTCCACGAAGCGCCCAACGTCTGAGTTGACGCGGCGGCGCGAGTCAAAGCACCCTACGCCTCACCAGGCAAGTTGCGAGAGGCGCTCCCGCCGCTCGCGTCCAACGATTTGTTTGGCGGTCACGCATTTCCGGCGGCGGCTCGTCGATGACCTTCAGTCCGTCTTGGCTACCGCAATGGCACTCATCGCCACGAGTGCGCCCTCTGGCCAACGCTCGCCGCGGATAGTTGATCTCGCCGGCGGCTTCTGGCCGAAGGACTCCTCAAATACCTCGTTCATCCCCTCGAAGTATTTCCAGTCGTGCAGCAGCACGGTGACCATCGCAACATGAGCCAAGTCACTTCCTGCTGCCTCCAGGATCGTTTGGAGATTGCGGATCGCTTGACGAGTTTGCTCTCGAATGCCGCCCTCGACGAGCTTGCCTGTTGTTGGGTCCCCGCCACCTTGTCCAGCACAAAAAATAAACTGTCCGGCTCGAGTGGCTTGAGAATACGGACCCATGGTTTCAGGAAATGTAGGACTGGATACGATCTCGACGATCATGCTCCCTCCTTTCTAGGTCATCAGATGAAGACGGCACAAATGGTGTGGCGGGCAGGCCGCCGAACGGTTGAGTTGACGCGGCGGCGCGAATCAAAGCACCGTCGGCCGCACCAAGCTAGTTGCGAGAGGCGCTCCTGCCGCTCGCGTCCAACGAATTTGTTCGGCGGCGCGATTAAGAACACGCGCCAATCAAACATCTATCAAGCAAGCATCTTGATAAGAACTGCTGCAAGCTGCAACGGTCTTGACAAATAAGGGCAATGCCCGCCGGGAAGTTCGATTGCCTCAACCCCAAGCCGCTCACGTGCCGTGCGGCGTGACCAATCCGGCGAGATGGTGCGATCATCAGCGCAAACGATGTAAGAAGAAGAAACTTCGGGTAGCGCTTCGAGCGGGAAAATCTCTCTCATAGCTCCTTCCGCATACATCAGCATTCTGGTCGTCAGTCCAAGTTCTATCGCTTCAGGCGGACAATCGTGGAAAAGAAATTTTATCGCCACCTCATCGTCCGTGAACGGATTGTTGTCAGACCGGCACGCCGCCACCCACTCAGGATTGAGCATATCCGGTTCGGCGGCAAACTGGTCCATAATGCTGGCTCCCGGCTTCGGGATTATGGCGGCAAGATAGATGAGTCGGCGAATCGGGCGCAAATTTGGCACTAACGGGATAAACATACCGCTCGCCGAATGCCCTACCAGAATTACATCATCGCCGACATCTTTAAGGGCTTGAGCGATAACTTCTGCGTATCTTGTCCCGCTGGCGGCACGCTCATCAGTTGGCAGGCTCGGCGTAATCGTCTGATGACCGTGCTTTTCAATTTCTGGAATTAATAGTTTCAAGCATTGCGTATTTTGAGTTGAGCCTAAAACCAAACAAAATACGCTCATAAATTTTCTCTCAATCAGCAAGTAGCCGCCGAATGTCTGAATTCAGGTGGCCGCGCGAGCCGCGACAATCTGAGAGAATAAAGACTTGATAAAGGACACGCAATCGCGGCTCACCTGCAACGATTTGTTAGGCTGCGTGTTTAGTTAGATGTATCACTCGAAGCCATAATCAAGGGTCATAGCGTATGGTGGCTGATGCCCTGCGTTAAATCCACCCTCTCCCGTCATGCCGCGCAGGTCCCCAGTCCCGGAGCCCGGAACCACGGATAATATTACCTTCGCTACGCCGGCCTCGAAGGTGCCGCTATGCTGAAGTACAAAACTACCCGAGCGACCACCAGCGCTACCAGTTACTCGCTCCAGACCAATGAAGATAGCCGAGCCGGCAGTACGGTACATCATCAGGTATTCCAGTTTACCCTCTCCCTCTATGTCTCCTTTGTATGACTTGGCTGCACTGACCCGCGTGAGCTTCGGTGCCCCTTCTATTTCGTTGTAGGTTTTTTCGTCCCAAGATTCTAAGCCGAATGTGGCCTTCGCCTGTTTCCGCATACTTGTTGTCTCCCGTGCGACCTGAGTCTTTTGCTTGGCATCTTTGTTCTTCACTTGCGTGAGCGCAAGGGCAGAAGCCGTAATTACCAACACGACAATTGAAATAATTCTCATACAGGGTTTGCCCTTTCCAATTAATTGCTAGATTAGCAGCCCAACGGTTGAGTTGACGCGGCGGCGCGAATCAAAGCACCCTTCGCCGCACCAAGTTGGCTACGAAACACGCCCCCGCCGCTTGGCGTCAAACGATTTGTTGGGCGGCTTGGACAAGAACGTCAGGCGCTCTTATTCTTTTCATCCCAGATCATCGGCTCCCACAATTCGACCTTATTCCCCTCCGGATCCATGATCCACGCGAACCTCCCGTTTTCATGCGATTCGGGGCCGCCGACGATTTCGATCCCGCCCGCGCTTAGCTGCGCGATCATCTCGTCAAGATTGTCAACCCTGTAGTTGATCATGAAAGGTGAGTCACTGGGGCTGAACCACTGGCTCTCTTTTTCCGCGATGTGCCAGACGGTGAGTCCTTTGTCCTCGGCCTCGTCATCTGGCCATCTTAGGACGGCGCCGCCGAAGCTCTCTAGTGGCATGCCCAGGAGCTTGTGGTACCAGCTCGCAAGCGCGGCCCTGTCGTTCCTACTCTTGAAGAAGACGCCGCCGATTCCGGTAATTCTCGCCATCGTTGCCTCCATTCTCACTAATTGCTAACGGCCTCAGCCGCCCGACCCCAAGTCTGAGGCTTCACATCGTACATCTCCATGACGAGCGCAATTGAAACAAAACCAACGATCAACGCCAAAGCAGAAGCAGCAAAAAGGAGTTTAGATTTCGCTGAACACTCAGGGCATTCGAAAGAGGAGGCCGCATAACGATTGAGTTGACCGGGCGGCGCGAATCAAAGGACGCTTCGCCGCGCCAAGCAAGTTACAAGACACGCTCCCGCCGCTCGCGTCCAACGATTTGTTATGCTGCCGGGGAATGAACCACTCAATATACCTTCGAGATCAGACGCTTTGTGCTTCTGGCGTACTCAAAATACTCGTTACCGAAATTCTCCAACAGCGCATCCTCCTCAATACTGATGCGGTAAAGCGACGCCGCGAGATTAGGCACAAAAATAATAACGATACTGAGCCAATTTGAGTACGCCATTCCTAAACCAAGGTCCCCAAGCAAGCATCCTGCATAAGAAGGGTGACGCAGATGCCGGTAAAAGCCGCTGCGAATAATGCGGTGGTCATTCAGGACGGTGACGGTCCGAGTGAAGTACCTGCCCAAAGTGTGAATCGCTATCCATCGAATAGAGATCCCTGCAAACATCAGGGCGAATCCGACTGCTCCCATAAAATTGCCTTCGGTGTGGATATGTCCGACATCGGTGAAGCCTACAATGACCCCGACAGGTACAGCTAGTGTAGCCAACATCAGGATTTTCAAAGATGACCTGTCCCAATCTTTGGCAGGCGTGACCTTGCTATGAGAGGCATGAGCCAGCTCGCCAACGAACCACGTCGCGCGAAGCACAGTGGCAACAATCGAGATGGTCATATTTTTACCTCCAAAGGCGATGCAGCATAACGATCGAATTCACCGGGCGCGGGCGATCAGCATTCAAGCTACGATCTCACAAATAAGTTTGAGAAGCACGCTGTCCAGCGCTCCGGTGCAATGAGTTGTTATGTTGCGCCGGATTGAAAACCGAGCCGACGTTAGTTTCCGTTTTCGTCAAGATCAGCGTGGACGTCGTAATAGTCCGTTCCGACTTTGGTGCCTGAAACCTGCACGCGCCCCTGAACATTTTTGAGAGCGTAAGCAAAATAGAAATTGGCTGGACCAGACGAACCGCTGTTGGTGATTTGTGCGCCGTCATCATGAAGGGCGCGTTCCACGGCCAGTTTCAATGAAGAAAACATGAGCGTCTCATCAAAGGCTTCGTTGGATTTCAGGCGACATCCAAGACTATCACTCTTGTGAGAGTTGAATCGGGCTACGCCGAAGCCGATGCCACGGGTGCGAAACTGGCTATCTCCGCCACCGCCGCCAATCGGATCGCAGACAAAGCCAGCGGAAGATTTGCTGCCTTCAACGAGTTGGCGAACAGAGAAGTTGGAAAAGAAAGAAGTCTCTCTTGAGCCGAGACACGATGTGCAAAGAAACGCCAACAAAACCACAACGGCTATCGAAATCGTTCGCTTCATGGAAGGGAGAAGCAACATAACGGTGGAGTTGACGCGGCGGCGCGAATCAAAGCACCCCTTCGCCGCACCAGGCAAGTTGCGACAGGCGCTCCCACCGCTCGCGTCCAACGAATTTGTTGGGCACGACCGCTCGAGATCGGTAACCGGTGCCAGTTTTGTGTTTCACCGAAAGCTACTTTTTCACGGGTACCACCAGTATGCGCCACACCTCGTTATACTTCATTGTTTTTCCATTGACCTCACGCTCTCGCGTTGTAAAAAAAACAACAATTTTGCGCCCTTTGAATTGAGCAAAATCATTGATAACGTCGGAAGGGGGTGGATTAGGAACGCGCACCTCTGCGGGAGCGCCTTCGGGAAGAAGGCTCGCCGCAAAACCAGGTCCCACATATCTGTATATTTGGACGGGGCGATTCTTGTCATAGGGAAAATCGATTACGCGAGAGTTGCGGGCGTCGCGCCTCCACTGATACGGGAGATCTGGAATCGACGCGACGAATGTTTGAGTGTTCTTTCCGCTGCCATGCGTCAGAGTCAAAGTCCGCTGCTCATTATCGAAAGCTGTGACTTCGCCCGTCCAGGTGTCGCCGGCGTAGCCCATAGGATACCAATCTGATTCAGCCGTGCCTTTCTGTGCGAACGATACGCTTAACGAACCGTGAAAAACCGCGATACCGAACAGCAGCGCAAGGAGAACGAATCGGTTGACGCCTTTGTAGCGTTTTTCGCCAGCATATGGCAGTTTTGCTGGTTGTTTTGACATGTCGTTCTGAACCTCCGTGGAAAGTTAGTGCCCAACGTCTAAGTTGACCGAGCGCGGCGATTACATCCCAACTGTCGATTCAATCAACCAAGTTGAGAAAGAGGCTATCCGCGCTTCGGTCCAACGATGTGTTATGTGGCGCGTGAATCAGTGCGGGTTCATGACTAAGGAATAAAATGCCTCACGAAACCCGACACGAGATAACAACCGACAAAGCCAGATGCCAGGATCACCACAACGATAAGAATGCAAAGAAAACCATTTCGACGGATTGAGGGAGTTTTCGTCAGAACTGCAATCAGTAATCCCGCCACTCCAAGAAACTGTAGCGCTGGTATCAGCAGAAATATCTGACCACTAAGTAGGAGCAACATAACGGTTGAGTTGAGCGGCTGCCCGCGGATGGCATTCTATCTGCGCCGCGAGAAGATTGATGAAAGCCCTTCTATCGGGCATTCCGCTCGAATGACCTGTTGGATTTTCGCCTCACTACCGGCCTCCATGATAGGTTTACTGATCCGTCTCGCATTTTACAGGAGTGATCTTAGGGCGTTTACTTACGTACAGGCGTCCCTGACTATCTTCATGATTATTATAATGGCGCTCAAAGCATGCCTTGAGACGGTATCTCTTGCCATCATATTTATAAAGCTCGAGGCCGGAGTCGAAAGCCGAGCCATGACTGGCAGCTATCACGTCACGGTGTTCATTGGTGAATGTCTTTTGTAGCTCAAAATCTTGGATGTCGCCAGCGTCAAGTAATAGCTGATAACCAGCTCTTGTTTTGCGGTAAATTCGGTTCGCGCACCAGTACGGGCCGCAGATGTCATTGATCCCGTGTACTATCAACTCCGGCCTCCCGTCGCGATTAAGGTCAACGGATTCGGCTACGAGTCGTTTAGCCATCCCTTCAAATGTATACTCGTGCTGACGCTCAAGAGCATTCTTGAACTCATCATCTTTCATAAATTGGAGGACTATTTCCCTAGGTACCTTAACCTCTCGACGACGTTGGGCCGAAAGTGGCTGACCCTCGAGCACGATTAGCGCACACGCGGCACATAGAGTAATAATTTTCCGCAGCGGCACGTTAGTATTCGCCCGATATTTAGTAATGGTGTGAAGTTTCTGTAACAGCAAACAAATCACGCTCCCGAAATTCTAACGTCTGAGTTAACCGGGCGGGAAGCATGTATCAAGCATCCAAGTCTTGCGGATGAGAGACAAGTTGATTCAGCTCCGGTTCAACGAATTGTTCGGCGGCGAGTCGCGTTAGGAATTTTCTTTCAGGTACAGCTTGTAAGAACTGTAATCAATCACGGCCGACCTTCTGCCCAGGATGTCTGCTCCGATAACTCCGTCACACGCCGCGGAATCTATCTGCGCGCGAGCCTCATTAACGTGCGATAGATCCATGACCACTGTCTTGAGCGATGCGATGTGAAGCGAACCGATAGTTAATTCGTTAACAATGCTGTTCTGCACAGGATGACTGGCGCTGCCTAAGCCCGCCGCCTTCGACTCGCTTTGATTAAGTTCAAGATGAAGTCGCGCGGCGCTGCCTGTATCCAACACCGTTCGCCCAGCCCCAGTGTCGAGAATAAAAAGTGCGTCTTCACCGTTCACTTTGGCCTCGACTTCGATGAGTCCGGAGGCCGTCTTCTTCAACGGAATCTCAACATATCCCTGTGATCGTAAGAAAGCTAAAAGACTCATCGCGGCTCTCCGAATTAGATTTCACATCAAGATAGCCACCCAACGGTTGAGTTCAGGTGGCGCGGGCACGCCGCGCCGACACAGCTAGTTGAGAAAAGCGCTATCCCGCGCTCACCTGCAACGATTTGTTCGGCTGCGGTCGATGATATCTATCGCCGTCGCCAAGTTAACCTCGGCGAACTCGTTCCATCGCAATCTCGGAGGCCGTGAACCCGACGCGCTCCCAGAAGCCGCGACTGCCACGCCCCGCTCGCAGCACCCATGTGATGTCGCCGCCGGTATCTCCGTGCATCAGTTGCTCAACCATGCGCCGCCCGATACCTTGCCGCCGCAGGTCCTTGGCGACCGCGACCATAGAGATGTAGCCGTTACTGACGCCGTCGCACAAGGCCCGGGCGAACCCGACTACCCGCACTCCGTCGAGCGCGACCACAGTGCGGTCAGCGCCGTCGAGCATTGCGCGGAACCGCTCAATATCGCCAACGCGCACGGCCCACCCGTTATCGGCGAGGAATTTTTGCAGGGACTCGTAGTCATCGGTCTGAACCGGACGATAGGCGACCATCGAAACAATCCTCCCACACAAAGGAGCGGCCGAACGTGGAGTTGACGCGGCGGCGCGAACCAAAGCACCCTCCGTCGCACCAAACAAGTTGAGAAACACGCTCCCGCCGCTCGCGTCCAACGATTTGTTATGCCGCGGTTCTCTAACCTTGGCGCAACGTTCGCATAACGATTGGTCATGCTCTAAGTGATCGCCGCTCTCCATTTAGAATTCTCAAGCAGAGAGGAATCGCGTAATTTGATGTTGGTACACCCATCTATACAGCCAATCACCGTCCTTACCGCGGGCGCGACCGCGGATGGAAGCCACGGACTCAAGGTTACTGACCTAATCGACGCCAGATCAATCGGAACCGATTTCGCGCGTAGGTCCTCAGTGGCGGTCTCGAAAATGATCCTATACTCCTGCTCGTCTTTAAAGGCCCTTCGCTTCAAGAACGGCCAAGACGAAGTTTCAGGTTTCTTCTTCTCGACGTTCTGGATCAAACGGTAGTTCACGGCTTGATGCCGAAATCCATCGAGGGTCGCTAAGCTGTGTAGTAAACGTTCCTTGTCAAACTCGATGCGCACGCCAGAGGAGCCGCTTGAAAAGACACGCCAGTAGTGGAACGTTTCCCCGCCTGCGCAGAAACAAACGGCTAGTACGCTGCGAAGTTTGCTCTCTTGCCGGTATTGTTCCAAATAAAATGCGTCGTTCCTGTCCTCCCAGGTCTCCGGACTCAGAAGAGTGATATGTTTCTGCTGCAGCATGTCGAGCAGAATTGGAAGCGTCGTGTAGCGATAGAGTATGGCAGTTTTAGAACGTCCCATAGGTTGACCTGGTTAAACTAGTTGTCGCCGCGCCGGCATCAAATTCTCAAAGTCGGGAGAGTTACATTTGGTTGCCGCCGAATGTCTGAGTTGACGTGGCGGCGCGAATCAAAGCACCCTTCGCCGCACCAAGCTAGTTACGAAACACGCTTCCGCCGCTCGCGTCCAACGATTTGTTGGGCCACGTCCCGGAAGGACGCGCTTAGTCGAAAAAGTTACTCGTCGAGGGTTTCACAAACACGGTTACCAAATGAGTCCCAGCGACGAACGACTCGCGGCTGTCGGGCGAGAGGTTTTCCGGAACGTCATACAATTTGTGCAAAACCTGAACAACTTCATAATGTTTTTCCGGCGGACAGTCCGCGGCCTCGTCAACGAGTGAATACAAGTCAATGAGATCGCCGATACGCGGAACATTATAGAGCGTTACATTGAAGTATGGCCCGTTGTTTATTTCAACGATTTGCGCCTCGATGGGTGGTTTGTTCATACGATGTTGCGTGTGTGCCGTTAAGTTTTTCGAAACGGGTTCGCAAAAATGAGCACGATAGCGATCCAAGTTAGCAAACCAAGGATCGTCCCGGGCAGACTCCTCGCGTCAAGACCTATTCCGAAGTAAGCAGGACTGTCCGGCGGAAAGAACAGGTTGATGATCAGGCCGAGACCGAACGCGACAGCCATGCACGCAGCGCCTCCGAGGAATCCAACGATTAGGTCCCTAAAAGAAAAGATGCGTTGTTTCTGTGAATTAGGTTGATTCATCGATTCTACAAGAGTGGCCCAACGGTTGAGTTGACCGGGCGCGGCGACTACATTCAGCCTTCGCCGCGCCGAACAAGTTAAAGAACACGCTACCCGCGCTCCGGTCCAACGATTTGTTGGGCGTCGCCCTCGCCGCCCTTTGTTGCGGTATCAGGAAGTCGGTCTAACAACCGAACCAGAAACCCGCCGCCCCGAAGCAGATACATTCCAATCACGGAGAATAGAAGTATCTTTAACGTTGGGGTAAAGAGGACGCTTCGGTACAGAGACGTTGCCTTCCGAAAGTCCGAGAGATACTCGCTTTCCGGAGAAAGGGACGAGACAAAGTTGGAGTAGGCGCGAGCGTTGTAAAGACCACCCAAGAGATCCGGTACGACCATGAAAGCTTGCACTAACAGGTAGAGGCCAAACGCTCGGACGATGAGCCAGCTGACTTGTTGCCTATTCATCAGTCTACCTCGCGGGACTATTGGCAATTCACATGACCTGAAGACGCCCAACGATTGAGTTGACCGGGCGCGGCGATCAGAGGCCGCCGTCGCTGTACCAATGAAGTTGAGAAACGGGCAGTCCGCGCTCCGGTCCAACGATTTGTTCGATGGCGCCCCGCGCTTTCATGCATTCCGTGCCAGCAACAAGGGTGTCAACCACACAGCGCGCGATTTTGTGATCGTCGAGGGATTTTGATATGGGAGGCAACTCTGCGTAGTGTGGTCCATCAATGTTAGAAACTCTTAAGGTGCATTTGAGCCGATCGGATTGTTCGGAAACGTAAACGTAGGCCGCGCAGTGATTGTCGTCAAAGCTGTAGCTGAAGGCGCAAAAGTTATTCGGAATACCAGAATGCCAATCGATGCGCGGGCGACCTTGAAATTCATAAGGTTGAAGCTTTGGCGCTTCAACATCGAGTTGAGGTTTTCCGCCGTAGCGCGTGGTGTTTTCGTTGGCAGTAAGTTGTTCAACTGCTGTGATAACGGCTTGTATGTTGGTCATAGTGAGCGAATGATATCACCAATCAATTGTCGGCCGACGAACTATTTTGATGTTAGAAAAGAGCCATCGAACGATTGAGTTGACCGGGCGCGACGATCACATTTAATTTTTGATTCAATCAATCAAGTTAAGAAACGCGCGACCCGCGCTCCGGTCCAACGATTTGTTGGATGGCGGCGTTTGACCGAGTCGGAGATCACAAGTTTAGATATTTGTTTCTCAGTGCGTCTATCTCACCTTCCAGTAGCGGATAGAGCTTGTTCTGCAATTGAATCATTTTCTTTTGATCATCGAGAGTAAATTCCGGGTGTCGGACATCGGATCCGCTGCCGAGTTTCATGAATTCCTGGATTAGTCCCCTTAACTCCTGGCTCAGCAAGTGAAAATTCGCTGTCAATTGTCGATAGGCGAGGTCGTCAGTCAGGATATGTACTAGCCTGTTTGCGCCACCGCCAAGAGCGACCCACAGCGGACTATACAGCTCCGTGAGTTTTCTATCGATTAAGGCCTTCTTGGATTCCTTAGATCGCCGCAGGCCATCAATGATGACATCCTTGATTAGGGTAACAGCCAGCGCAGACACCGCGCCTATGATTGCCGCTTTCACTTCAGTCGACATATGACCCCCATGTGCCGCGAGCCATCCAACGGTGGAATTAACCGGGCGGGAAGCAATGAATCAAGCATCCGAGTCTTGCGGATGAAGGGTCCGCTGATTCCGCTCCGGTTCAATGACTTGTTATGGCGCCGCCCCTACCACACCAGGTTCATCAGCGGCGAGTCTCGCGCTAAAAGCGAAACCATTCAAGCCGCGCTTCAATGAATAAGTCTTACCTATTTTTCTGCGGCGGTATAACGGTTGAGGTGACGCGGCGGCGCGAATCAAAGCACCCTCCGCCGCACCAGGCTAGTTGAGAAACACGCTCCCGCCGCTCGCGTCCAACGATTTGTTATTCGCCGCCGCCATTCGCCAACAAAAGTTCCATCCAGACATGGGGATGAAATCTTCGATCAGGGGTACAAGAGCGCGCGATCCACTTGTGTCAATTGGGCCGATGATACCGAAGTCGCCTTTGGATTTGTCATCCCACATAACCGCGATGTCAATCTGGTACTTGCTACCGCCGGGAACCCGCGGCGTCAATGTGTTTTTTGGCCTGGCAACAGAATCAGTTCGGCGTGCGGCATTGCGCGCGGGCCACCTCGCCGTGCCAGACGCCGGGCCCGCGTAAACCTACACAGAGAGTTCAAACCATGCCGGTGCGCTATTTGCCTTTTGCAGCAACAGCAAGACTACTGCTTAAACTCCATTGATATTCCATTTCCACTACTCGATTGTTTTTGTCTCGCTTGAATCTAATCGTCACATCGCCTTCGGCAAG
>Ga0137371_10000213_pt1 | contig 39218 bp, 36 predicted proteins | sample SagtaG_7_FD_104919 | JGI IMG/M metagenome (GOLD analysis project Ga0137371, IMG submission 104919) | Vadose zone soil microbial communities from Sagehorn Ranch, Mendocino, California, USA - Sage1_R_40_16 metaG | ecosystem: Environmental > Terrestrial > Soil > Vadose zone | place: USA...
AGCCCACGAAGGGCGCAACGAGGAATTGAAGAGCTTATTCTAGTTGAATGAGCGAAAGCGATGTCCAACGGAGGAATACGTCAGGAAGAGAGAGCAAAACCGGAGGGATGAAGAGCAAAAACGGCTGGAAACGGGAGCCCTTGAGAAGGAATCGGCACGAAAGGTCATGAGGCTCTCGTCGGAGAAGCACGCTTGTCCGAGCAAAGGGAATTCACCTGGCTCTCGAGACGCTGGTAGACCGTCGCTCACCCGAGCGAGAGCGCAAGGCGTTCTGGAACGCGCGATCGGCTTGATGCTCACCAGGTGCGCTGGTGAGATGCGTGCGTTGCGAGCAAGTCGTTCAGAGCGGTCCAGACGGGAATGGGCACGCGGCGCACGAGACAGAAGCGGAGGAGGTGAGCAAGCGGAAGGTTCCCGCTCTCTCGGCACCGCCACCTGTTGCTGTCGGAGCAGGTGCATGCAGGCCCGGCGAGGACGCCTGCGGAGAGAGTCCCGCGAAGCCGCAGAGGAGCCGGTCCGACGTTGAGCGGATGCAAGAGCACACTCACGGGGGCGCTGGCTTCCTCCTTGCTTTGCCCAGCCATTGGCCCGGTTCGCGCAGAGAACCGGGCCGGCAACTGCGAATGCTGGCGGCGTACCCCACACGCCAGCTCCCATCGGCGCGCCCTTCGCCGCTCGTGTGCCGAGAGCTTCTGGCTGGCGGGACAGCACAACGTGCCATCGGGCTGGAAGGCAAAGTCGCGACCAGCGAAGCGATCCGCGATCCTGCGCAGGGCGACTTCGGCGCGTCCATACCCCTGCCCCGGGGAAGCCAGGTCGGGAGCCGGAGCCTGCTCAGCCAGATGGGCAGGGGCAAACGCGGTGGTACGTACGGGATCCAGGAGCAGGTGATGGCCCAATTCCAACGAGCCTCGTTCCAGACCCCTTGGGCCATGATCTGCCAGCCCTCCTGACCCCAGGCGGCATGGCTGCACCAACGGTCGGGTTCTTGCTCGCTATCTTCATCGGCGAGTGCCTTTTCAAAAGCGCCGCGAGGCGAGACGCGAGGGCTCCCACCTCGGCCGCGGTGAAGGCTCCTTGTGGCCGCGTCGTCAAGAAGAGTTCCGAGACGACCCCATCTCGTTCAACGCCCACCCGAGACTTTGCGCGGTCCTGCGGCATGCGTCGCCACCACGACGCGACCGCGCTGCTCGCCTGGACCCACCGCTCCCTCAGAGGAGTCATACAGGCGACGCGACGTGTGCACTTTCCCGACGGCTGAACTGCTGATCTGGGGGAAGGGAGAGCCGAAACTGGATCTCAGCGAGCGTATGCCACGGAGAGTCTTTGCCACGCATGACACCCGCGAGTCCAGCGACGTCCGAGAGGGTGGCTCCGGTCCCATCCAGTCCGTCGAGCCGCGAGCCGCACGCCTGGTGCTGGCAACTGCTGGGCCACAAGGTCCTGCTGGATCTGGGCCACCGCCCGGCGAAGTTCTTCTCGCGGCTTGCCATTGCCTGGTCCACCAAAGGAGCCGAGCCATTGGTGGGTAGGAGCGCGGCCCAGCTCGTGGTTCGGGAGCGGACACCTTCTCCTCGCTTCCGGAAAGTGGAGCCCGGAGCACAGAGCGCACGTAAGCGACGCTCTTGTGCGAGGCGCGCTCTGGGCCGATGCCGGTCAAGCGCGTTGGCCGGCGGCCTCACGCGTTCCATCGAGCTCGAAGACCTGCCACTGCTTCTCGGTGCGATCCCCCAGCCCTACTGGCTCCCCCTCTGGCAGCAGGGGGCGAGCCAGCAGATCATCGAGCAACCGGCAGCGCAGGACTTCGAGGGGCTCGGGAGGCAGAGCGGCGAAAAAGCGACTGAGCGTGGAGCGTGCTGGCAAGCGCTCGCGCCCGAAACGCGCCAGTGATCGGCCGAGGCAAAGGGATGTAGATGTTGGGAGCAGGCGCGCCACGCGTGCGTTCGAAGCTTCTGGCAGAGCCTCGCGAGCACGGCTGACATCCGTCAATGACCCGCGTACGTGGCCGAAGCGGCGGCGAGCAAAGCGCACCCGCTCAGCGATGGCGGAAGGGATATTCTGCGTCCGAAGAGAGTGCGCGATCAGGACGACGTCTCCGAACCAAGCTGGCGTCGAGGGAACAGATGGCGAAGAGGCCTGGATGGTGACGGCTGAATCGGCGATACTGGTCATGGTTCCTCCTTCCTCTTGGAAGAGTCACATTCTTCCTTTGTCAGGAGGCACCTGTTTCTGCTGCTTCGCTCCTCGCTACATCTCGTTGCGCACTTCGTGGGCGGTGCAGATTGCCAAATCGTTCGGGGCTGAAGTCACTGGCGTGTGCAGCACGAGGAATGTGGACATGGTGCGCTCGATTGGGGCAGACCAGGTCATTGATTACACGCAAGAAGATTTCACCAAAAATGGGCAGCGGTATGACTTCATTTTTGCTGTGAACGGATATCATTCGATTTTCGATTACAAGCGTGCATTGAGTCCCAAGGGAGTGTATGTCATGATCGGAGGTTCCAATGCTCATTTATTCCAAGCCATGCTCCTGGGGCCATTGATTTCAATGACTGGGAGACAGAAAATGGGTTCCATGGGGGTGGCGAAACCAAACCAGAAGGATTTGGTTTTCATGAAAGAGCTTCTTGAAGCCGGAAAAGTCGTTCCTGTGATCGATAGACGTTACCCGTTACGTGAGACTGCTGAAGCTATCCGGTATCTTGAAAAAGGACACGCCCAAGGAAAAGTGGTCATCACGGTGGCATAAAATTGAACGACGAAAACAAATACCACCTCACCCAAACGCATGAAGAAGGAGGACACATGCTCGGCATCGTCGACACGGTGGCTGGCCTGGGACTGGTCGGGCTCGTTCCCGGAGGCCTGTTCGAATTCCTCCTGCCGATCTGGCTTTTCGCGAGGGGATTCAACTTGACCGCCAGTGAGAGAATGCGCGTCGCGCGCGTTAGCGGCTAAGCCCGGAATGCAAGGCCCGCGTCAATGACCTTATTGGCGCGGGCCGTCTGGTTCAGGATGATGCCCACGAGCACGATGGCCGCCCCGATGATCTGGACCAGGTTCAAGCCCTCGCCGAGCCAGCCAGGCGACCAGGAAGGCGAAGATCACCTCGGATGGAGATCATGGCAGAGCAGGCCAGCACGTAACCAGTGGTGCGGACGAAAGAGAGCTATGAAAGGATCGCATCATGCCAACAGTGAATATCAGTATGCAAGGGAAGATCTGCATGGTGACCGGCGCCAATTCCGGTATCGGGAAGGCAACCGCGCTGGAGCTGGCACAGATGGGTGCAACCGTCGTCATGGTCTGCCGGGACCGTGCCAGAGGCGAGGAAGCCAGGAGCGAGATCACCACGAAAAGCAGGAATAACGCGGTTGATCTCCTGCAAGCAGACCTGTCATCGCAACAGTCCATACGACAACTCGTCGAGAACTTTCAGCACCACTATACGCAACTGCATGTGCTGATCAATAATGCGGGAGCGGCCTTCACTGGGCGGCGAGAAACCGTGGATGGATTGGAGATGACGTTCGCCGTGAACTATCTGGCACCTTTCCTGCTGACAAATCTGCTGCTCGATGTGCTCAAAGCCAGCGCGCCAGCACGGATTGTCAATGTCAGTTCTAATTCGCATGAAGCGGGCTATATTAAGCTGGATGATTTGCAGGCGGAACACCACAGGTCCATGCGTGCCTACGAGCAATCGAAGCTTGCTGTTGTGCTGTTCACCTATGAACTGGTACGCAAGCTGCAGGGAACAGGGGTGACGGCCAACTGCCTGCACCCTGGCTTCGTGGCGACGCATATCGGGCAGAGGGATGTAGGGCCCGCTGTTCGCCTTCTCGTGAAGTTGATCGGGAGCTTTGGCACGAGTCCGCAAGAAGGGGCGAAAACATCGATCTACCTGGCCTCCTCGCCCGATGTGGAGGGCGTCACCGGCAAATACTTTGTGAAGAGCATTCCCAGGCGGTCAGCCTCAATCTCCTATGATGAGTCGCTCCAGCGACAATTGTGGGAGCAGAGCGCAAAGCTGGTGAACTTGTAGGTTCCCCTGCTCATCTTTAAGGTCGCAGTGGCTCAGTTTGCTTGCTGGGCTACGATGTGGCGCGGACCGCCGGTCCTGAGAAGTTGCGTCCTTACAGTTTCCCGCCCTCCGTGATGGATGTTGCGTGGGTGATCAGGGCCTGGATATGATTACTGAAGGAGGCGAAGCGCTCATCCTGTGTCTGGCCGCGCTGCCAGCGAGAGTAGATCTGCTGCACGATCACCGCCAGCTTGAAATAGGCGAAGGCCATATAGAAATCCATAGACGAGAGATCGCGCCCGGACTTCTGCGCGTAGAGGTCCATGAATTGCTGGCGCTTGATAAAGCCGGGCAGCGGCGTAACGGTGGGAAGCACATTCTGGAGAGACGCGGGATCGTCGGTCGAGGCCCAATATGAGAGCGTGATCGCCAGGTCGAAGAGCGGATCGCCGATAGTCGCCATCTCCCAATCTAGCACCGCCACGGGCTTCGTCAGATCGTGTGCGTCTAGCAACATATTGTTCAGCTTGAAATCGTTATGGATCAGCGTGGCAGGAGGACTGGCAGGAACATGCTCCGACAGCCAGCGGGTGAGCGGTCCGACCTGGGGGATATCGTCGGTCTGTGAGCGGAAGTAACGCTCGACCCAGCCCTTCACCTGGCGCGGGAGAAAGCCGTCGGGATGTCCGAACACGCTCAGCCCACCGCCCTGCCAATCGAGGGCGTGGATCTGTACCAGCGTGTCGACGACCATCAATGATAACTGGCGGCAGAGCTCGGGCGTCGGCGTGACGCCCGGCGGGAAGCTGTCATCTACAACCGCGCCCCGGCGCCGCTCCATCACATAGAAGGGGACGCCCATAATCGAGAGATCTGCGCAGAAGATGTATGGTCTGGGAGCAAGCGGAAAGAGAGGCGAAATGTGTTCTAGCAGGCTCGCCTCGCGCTGCATATCGTGCGCCTTTGGTGGGACCGGACCAAACGGTGGACGGCGCAGCACGCCCTCCCAGTCGCCGAGCCGCAGCAGATACGTCAGATTCGAGGCCCCCGCCGGGAACTGCCGCACCTGCAGCGTACCCTTCGCATCCCGGCACTCCCCGATGTGCTCGCGTATATAGCGCTCCACTTTTGGGAAGGCGAAAGCCTCACCTGTCCGGATCGCAATGGTCTCTTCGTCACCGCTCATTCAGACGTCTCCTCCGTTTTGTCCATCGTCGGGCCATTATAGCGCACCCTTATTTGTTCTATGATTATAGCATATGTGGCTTTATTTCGCGTCGCAGGCCATCAGGATAAGCGTGAGGATACAGACAGTCCAACTTTTCTCTGGCTATAGCGTAGTAAATAGTGTACATATTTATTTTACCTTGTCATCTCTATAAAAACAGAGGAGAGCCTGTTATGAGCATAAATCCTAATCAAGGCCAGAATCCTGACCAGTCAGATCCCTATGGCAGCTATCGAGGCTACACGCCGACGCCACCAACGCCACCTTCCCAGCCCGCGCAGCCGGACCCGGATGATCCTTACAACAGCAAGTGGTATGGTCAGCAGCCGACCGGCGGATATTATGATGCCAGTCAGCAGCAGTACGGCACAGGTCAGCAGCAGTATAGCACGGGTCAGCAGCAGACCTACCAGCCGCCGAGGAGCGCCTACAGCAGCAATAGTAACGATCCTTCGGGTCCGTCGACCATGCAGATGAATCCCAGGCTGGCGGCGCTGCTCAGCAATGCGTTCATCTGGGTTGGCGGCCTGTTCTTCTTTATAGCGGAGAGGAAGAATCGCTTTGTGCGCTTCAACGCTGCTCAGTCGTTCCTCTTCTTCGGCTCCGTCAGCATCGTGTTTAGCGTGCTGAAGCTGCTCGCCATCCTGACGGCGATCCCGCTACTGGGCTGGTTCTTTGCCCTCGTCCTCGGCATGGTGAACTTCGTGTTGATTTTTGGAGCGGCGGTCGTCTGGCTTTTCCTGATGTTGCAGGCGTATACTGGTAAGAAGTTCAAACTGCCGTTCTTCGGCGACTACGCCGAGAGGCTGGTCAATAGGTTTACAAAATAACAAAAGGACGCTGATGTTTCCTCTTCTGGCAGTTTCAGGGGAGAAAATGTCGGAGACGGAAAAATGACACGTATCCTCTCGTATAATATTCTGTGCGGTGGAAGACGGCGCATCGACCAGTTGACCACTGTACTGTGTGCAATGCAGCCCGATGTGATCGGGCTGGCCGAGGCGACCGATCCGAAGGTGGTGGAGGAGCTGGCGGCGCGCTTAGACATGCAGTTCCGTTTAAGCGATCGCGGCAAGAGTTCGAGAGACTGGCAGCTTGCCGTACTCAGTCGGCTGCCCATTCTGAGTACGAGCGTGCATACAAGGCCGATCTTTTCACGCAAGCACTTTCTAGAAGTCAGTGTCGAGGAGCCAGGCGGCAATCCACTCACAGTCTTTATGATTCACCAGACTTCTGATTTTCATAGAGGCTCGGAGAGCAATCGCAGGCGACGCGACGAAGTGCAGGAGATGCTTCAGATCATGCAGGCGCGCAAGGGGACACCGCATCTGGTGATGGGCGATTTCAACTCATTGGCGCCGGGAGATCCCATGCAGGCCAGCGCCCTCCTGCGCAACGCTGTACGCGAGCACAAAGCGAGAAGCAACCGGCCCGCCGCACAGTACTTCCATGCGAACTCGTGGACAAAGTTGCAGCGCAATGTCATAAGAACTGCCGCAGGTACGATGGTGAGCAGCAGGGCAGGAAGCTTCATCATCGATAGGGTAAGTCCCATCTACGCGCGCGGCGGCATCAATCTCCTCTTGCAGGCTGGTTACATCGATACCTTTCGCCGGTTGCATCCAGGTGAGCGTGGCTTCACCTGTCCGGCTGCCGCTCCCTCCGGGCGTATAGACTTCATCTTTGCCAGCCCCGAACTGGCGGAGCGCCTCACAGCGGCCTGCGTCGTCGCGGAAGTGCCGGGCCTGAAGGCCCATGAAGCGAGCGACCATTTCCCTGTGTGGGCCGAATTTAAATGACGAGAGTTACCGGCAGAGAGAAGGAAGAGACCAGAATGATGAGGTAAAGCCGAAATCATTCTGGTCTCTTCACCTGTTTATCTTGCATCCGCTGCGAAATAAGCAGCGCCTGGTCGGACCGGCCAACGAGGCCACGCTCGTCGTAGAGGGATGCGGTTGCCAGTCCGATCCCTCCTGACTGTAAATGGGTATTCGCGTCTAAGCAGATCCACTCACCGTGCGGAGCGCGCACCATATGTACCGTAAGTTCGGGCGGGACGAACTGCCAGGAACGGATATCGAGAGGACTGCTGACCCCATTCACTGAATCCGCAGCAGCGATCAGGCGTTGGGCAGGACTGGTCTCCTCATCGGCGATCAGCGGGTAGCGGAGCCGAGTCCAGGTGGTCGCAGCGCCGACCTGCGTATAATGACCATGTACAAAACGCCACTCGGTCGCAGCCAGAAAACCACAATCCCACTCAGCCGCAATTGTGGAATTGGTCTCGTGCGGCGGGAGAGCGGGAACGACCTCTTCCTCGGTTGTGGGAACGGCTTCGCTGGGAAGGCGCACGCGCCAGGCGGAGGCGTGCATGACTGGACGGCCTTCGTATTCGAGGAAAGCTTCAAGAAGTTCGACGCTACGGCCTGGTCGGACCAGGTGGGCATGGGCGTGAAGGGGAGCGATGGGAATGGGACCGAGGATGTCAATTGAAATGCGCCCAAGAAGCATATCGGGCCGTGGTGAACAGCGTTCTATCTGGCGAACGAGCAACGCGCCGGGAGGACCACCGTGCTGAAACTGTGGGTTCCAGGGTCCCTGTGTATGAATTGTGGCGCGAAATATATCGTTCCCTTCTGGTATCCAGAATGCCTGTGTCATCAAACACACTCCTTATACCCGGTGGTGTTTGCAGAAGATCGCTGAAACGCTGCGGCCCCGCAAACAGCTCACGGAGAATGAGGAGTGTCCAGCGTTCACCGGCCACGAAGCGCCTTTGCCAGCGTGCAATACTGATCGTAGCTCCGTCTTGTCATAGCCTCCCCTGTACTAAAATTGGTAGCGCAAACTACCAGATAGTATACAAAAAAAGAGAGTTGTGTGCAAGGATGATGAACAGGTAAATATAAATATATAGTGATAATTCGATAGTTGTAATTTCATTGAATTTACGCGCCTGTATTTTTATAGTCTATGCTGTTTTGATATAATGTATCTTAGTTGTGATCATGAGATAATTGCGTATGCCGTTACTCAAGAATGAAATTGTTGAATATGTGTCTTTCGCAACATTGAGCGGAAGGTAGGAGCACGAAAAGGTAGAGTACTATGGAAGGAAAATTTCCTGTGGAAGCACCTGCAAAAGAGACATTCGTAGCTGGTGAATTGATGCAGCAATATTTTGGGATGCAAGAGCCAGCGGTCCGAACGCGGATAGTGCGCTGGTGGTACCGTCTGACGGTGCCTACCGGAATGGCGAAGGGGAGTGGTTTTTCGAAGGGGAGTGGTTTTTCACAGGGCATGTTGCTCTGGCGTGAGCGACTTGCCAGCGCCCTTCTTTTCTTCTTTCTGCTGGCCTTGTTGGCGCTGGTGTTACCATTGAGCATCTTCACGATCGATCTTCCTGCCATTCTGGTTGCCGGTCTACTGTTGGTAGTTGCCCTGATCGCGGTCGGGTTCAATCGTGCCGGGAAGCCGCATATAGCTGGTTTGCTCATCGCGACCGGTCTGGGCATGGGCGTGTGTAGCGTGATACTGACGAGTTCTGGCGGCTTAGGGGTAGATACGCTATCTTTATTTGACCTCCTGGTATTTTCTGAATTATTTGTTGCTTCCTTATTGCCAGTAAGGTGGGTCATCCTGGTGGCATTTCTCAATAGTAGTTTTGTGATCGCGGCCCTGATAGTCATGCCGGAGACGCCAGGTCTGGCCTCTGCCATGCGGGCGAGCGCTTATATGATTGCGTTGCGCCCGGTAGCCTTATACTTTATCGTTGCCGGGGTGCTCTGGCTCTGGATCTGTAGCGCTACGCGAGCCATGAAGCGCGCTGAACAGGCCGAACTGATCGCCACGCACCAGTATATGATAGCCATGCAGGAGCATGTAACCGCGCGGCAGAAGCACCTGCTGGACGCGAGTATCGAGCAGATCATGCAGACGCTTGTCCAGGTAGCCAATGGCGATTTCAAGGCGCGTGTGCCTTTGAAGGAGGGTGCCCTGCTCTGGCCGCTCGCGATTGCATTGAATAATCTATTGAGCAGGATACAGCGTCTCCAGCAGATCGAACAGGAGTTTTTGCAGATGTTGCCGCGCTTCCAGAAAGGGAAGCTGGCCGAGTAAGAGCTACAGCGCGTGAGGGAAGAAGTGAGGCTGCTGAAGCTCATCATACAGGATGCTCGGCAATCCAATCAATGCATTCATGCTTTGCGTAACGGGACGTTGTTAGATCCGTTGATTCAGGAGTTGAACGGGCAATATCTCTCGCCATTGCCTCCATATACAAGAAATGTGCGCAACACCCCTACATTGCCACTGCCACGCTCAGGAAATGACGACACAACGGTTATCCTACCGGACAGCGACGGAGGCACGTTGTGAGCCAAGAACATAGCGCGGAGGAGCTCCTCGCCGCCCTCGCGCCTCGTCCTGCTTTGAGCGCATCTACACGGGCGTCAGAACATGAGGTTACAGCTATCGAGCTGCGTAACATCTCCAAGTACTTTAAAACCTTTCTCGCCGTCGATCGTCTCTCCCTACGTGTGCGTCAGGGAGAGATCTTCGGACTGCTGGGAGCGGATGGCGCCGGGAAGACGACGCTGCTAAAAATGATGAGCGGCCTCGGTATCCCTACCAGTGGCGAGATAGATGTAGTGGGCTGCCAGGTACCGCGCGATATACGCCAGGTGCGTAGACTGGTGGGCTTCGTGCCGCAGCAGAACATGTTTTACGAAGAGCTGAGCGTCTGGGACAACCTCGATTTTCATGCCAATCTACTGGGGATAGCACGCAAGGAGAAAGAGCAGCGTATCAATAGTATCATGATGTTGGTGCAACTATCGGAGCACAGAGACGCCCTGGTAAAAACATTCTCTTACGGCATGAAGCGGCGTCTGGTTCTTGGACGCGTACTCCTGCATAATCCCCGGCTCGTCTGCCTGGATGAGCCCACAGCGGGGGTCGACATACGGTCGCGCCGCGACATCTGGGATTACATTCTCGCCCTACGTATTTTGGGTAAGACGACGGTAGTGGCGACGAACGCTCTTGAGGAGGCGCTGGAACTCTGTGATCATATCGCCGTGCTCGATCGTGGGAGGCTGATCACACTGGAGACGCCCGAACAGATCAAGCGGAGCTATGGTGATATCGTGGTCGAGCTGGAGATGGCGCATCCCTACACTTCTCTTTATAAACTGCGCGTCATGCCGGGTATACAGTCGGTGCAACAGAATGGGTTGCACCTCCATGTAGTGCTCCAGGATAACAGGCATATTCTGCCGCAGGTCATCACGCTCCTCACGCAGGAGAACGAGATTAAAGGCATCAGTGTGCGTGAACTGCGCCTGAGCGAGATCTTTCCACATCTGGAATTTAGCGTGTCAGCCGAACGCTGATTCGCGGCGCGTGAACATAACAAAGAGGGCCCGGCATTTATAGCCGGACCCTCCTTTGAGGGGAAGGGGAATGGTTTTAGAATGCGCCCAGACCGTTTGGCGTACCGAGGCCCGTGGGGCCGTCGTAGCCAGGCTTCGCTGTGCAGAGGTAAGACGTATTGCACCTACCGTTGTTGCCACTGGTAACGTCGTTCAGGTAAGAACTATGACTGTACAGGTAGGAGCCAGTGATCCGGGTGGCATTGCCCGCCATGGCGAAGATGCTAGCGATGATGGGTGAAGATGCGCTTGTGCCTCCGTAAACGTCCCAACCACTATCGCCGTACGTGGAGTAGACCGCGACGCCCGTATTGGGATCTGCGACCGCTGCTACATCGGCGACCGTTCGGTTGCGGCAGCCACTGTCTTTCTGCCATGATGGCTTGCTGATGTAGCGGCTGCATCCGCTGCCAGAGCCGTTCCAGGCGGCCTCGGTCCAGCCACGGCTGGTATTGGCCGGCCTCAACGAGGTGCCACCAACGGCGATGACGGTGTTAAAGGCTGCCGGGAGCTGGACGCCGTAGCCGCTGTCGCCCGAGCTGGCGGTGATGACGACGCCGCTATGATTGTAGTAGGGAGCGACAGACTTAGCGCTCTGGCTATCTTCCTGGCCACCGTAGCTATTGCTTACCGCTACCGCACCAAGGCGTACGGCGGTATTGACAGAGGTGCCCAGGTCGTTGAAAGAAGAGCTATTGGCCTCGACGAGCAGGATGTGGCAGTTGGGGCAGATGGCGCTCACCATATCCAGGTCGAGCGAGATCTCACCGGCCCAGCCGCTATCGGCTTGAGGATAGCGTGTGCCGCCCTGCTGATCGACCTTCTTGAAGCAGCCGTTGGCCGTTGTGCAGGCGGGAAGACCGAAGGTTGAACGATAGGTCGCCAGATCCGACTCAGCCTTTGGGTCGTCGTAGGCATCGACGATCGCGACCGTCAGCCCCTTGCCCGCTGTCGCTGATGGTAGTTTATACGCATTCTGTAAATTATTCGGGGTCAGGCCATTCGGGGTGTGGGGGACAGGGTGAGGGCCAATACCTGTCGGTTTAAGTTCGATTGCCAGACAGCGCGCAAACCCTTTCGCCGCCTGCGCACAGGCCTGGACCTGCTTATACTGGGCAAGCTTAGTTGTGCTTTCAGATTTTGAGGCGGCGAATGTTGGCGTCGCGTTGGCCAGTGCAGTGAGCAATAAGAGAGCGATAAAGGGTAGAGTTAGAAGAGATTTTCTTAACATATGTTTCCTTTTTTCTTTTTGCGCCTTTGTGAGGCAGGTATATATGGTTATACATGTGTTGAGTGGCGGAGGGATTCTCCTTCATGGGAGAGATGTTTGATCACTTCCCGCTCCCTGTGGTTACTATTATCGGCGGATATATTTTGCAGAATAGGGGAATTCTATCGTTTTCTCGTTCGCGTGCAATATTTTATTTCCAGCCTGAGCGCAAGATACAGAGGCTGGTCGCGGCGCTGGAAGTGGTCGGTGTCCTGTGTGCAGACAGGACGTGACACCTGATGAGGACGCATTGACCTCACTGGCAGGAGTGCGCCAGTTGCTGAATTGTTGCGTAAAGCAGTTTTGGGAGCGTCCCGAACGAGTACGACATCAAGACGCTCTCGTGGCGGTGATGCGCTCCGTGTCCATATGGACCCCAGTTGATGATCGGCATATCGAGCAGCTCGATTGCCGCGAGTGGAAGATTGTACGCTCCGGCTAGAAAGGTCGGACCGGGATCACGCCAGAGTGGCATATTGGCTTTCAGCGCACCCAGGTCCAGGCCCGCTTCGAGGCGCAGGTAGCTCATATCGGAGAGCAGCGGAAAATACTCGCATATGGCGAGCCGTTGCTCTGGATGGGCGTGCGCAACGGCCTCGACCGCTGCGTGTAATGTTCCAGGCGTTGCGCTGACATGAGGATAGTACGGCGGTGCATAAGAGATGATGATTGCCGGACCCTGCCTGCCGCTCAGCTTCCACAGGCGTCGCACGAGGTGCAGACTGCGCTCGCGCTTATCCAACGTGACTGATCCCCACCGTGTCGTCAGCTCGTTATTGACATATTCCTCGCCATATTTATGCGCCGTCTCAGCGTAGAGATCGGCGTATGTCAGGACCGTGCCAGAGCGTGGCGGGAGAGGTTTCTGCAATCTCTGCTCATTGGCTGCCTGCAACCAGCGTCGTTCGGTCTCATCTAAGCGGCGCAGCAGGTGCGCCAGGACGTTCTCTGCGCGTGTACGCAGACGTTGCAGCAGCGTCGTCGGGTCCGTCGTGAACGTGAGCACGTTGAGATAGAAGGAAGCGGCGAAGGGGAGTTGCACGTCGTAGTGGTCCTTCAGGTCGCTGGCGTGCAACGTCACGGGAGGCGCGGTGATCTGGCCCCGGATGCTGTCGCAGAGCTCGTCGTTCATGCTGAGGTCACGTATCAGTTCGGCGGCGAGCAGATTTGCGTCCAGTCCTTGAAAGGGGGCGCCCGCGTGCGACTCGCGCCCGATGCAGAGGAAGCTGGGGAGCAGTTTGCCGATGGTTCCAGTATAGATGTAGCGCTGCGGGTCGCCCGGATACGCGGCGGTCGTATAATCGGTGTTGATAGCTCCGATATAGCGCAGTCCGTACTGCTCGCGTAGACGTAACAAGAGCTGCACCCCTTGCAGGATGCCCGCCGATTCGTTCTCCTCGTCGGGCGTTGCCAGCAGGACCAGGGAGAGCGGGAAGCGTTCCTCCCGCGCCAGTCGACGCATCAGGGCGATGTTGATGGCGATGCCGCTCTTCATATCGGCGACGCCGCGCCCGAACATCCAATCGCTATGATCCTCCCGGCTATCGATGCCTGCCAATGTATCCAGCCGTGTCGCAAGCCCTGTGGGATCGAGCGCCCAGGGTTCCAGATGACCGTAGTCGGCGGTATCGACGGTATCGACGTGTCCCAGCAGCACCAGCGTCTCGGCTGACTGGCCGCGCAGGAAGGCGTACGCATTCAGGCGTTCATGGGGATCTCCCGCGAGGACATCGAGTCCGCTGGCCGTGTAGCGAGCCTCCAGGCCATCCTCGTGCAGCATGTGGAGTATTTCGTGCGCCACCTGGACCTCGCCCGTGCCCGGACTCACGCTGCGTATAGCGACCAGGCGCAGTGTATAGTCGCGCACGGTCTCATACCAGTCGCTGCTCTCTGTATGTTGTTGGGGCATGGCCTTCTCCACAGCGAGGTCTATGGTTATTGTGGTTTGTAGCGGTCCAACTCGCGCTGTAGAGCTTCTAAGCGAGCGTGGAGGCGCAGAATGATCTCGACGCCCTCCAGGTTCACGTCCAGGTCTTCGTGTAGTCTGCGTACGCGGCGCAGGATGGCGAGATCATCGTCGCTGTAGTGCACCTCGTCACCAATCATCTGTACGCCTGGGAGCACGCCAGTTTCGGACAATCGGCGCAGGAACTGCACCTCCACGTGGCTATACTCGGCGGCTTCCTGTTCGCTGCGGTAGGATCTAGAACTGTGGATCGTGATGCGTGTAAAGCGCTGCTCGCTCATTGCTTGTCCCCCTTTCCAGTCGCATCTGTGTCAGTGTAGCCGATGGAGCGAGCAAAGGCTTCGAAAAGCTGGCGCTGCTCATGAGTGAGATGGGTGGGCAACTGGACGATAACTTCGGCGTAGAGATCGCCGCGTTTCTCTGGTTCTTTCATGTGTGGCATCCCCTGTCCGCGCAGGCGGAACGAGCGTCCGTTCTGTGTGCCTGCCGGAATGCGCAGGAGCAGGCGGCGTCCATCGGGAGTAGTTACCGGAGCCTCGCCACCGAGGACGGCGGTAGGCAGCGGAACCTCGACGTGGGTGCGCAGCGTTGTCCCCTCGCGCGTAAATCTCGGATCGGGGACGATAGTTATGTGCAGGTAGAGATCGCCACGTCCCGTGCTGCCCTGGGCGCCCTGGCCCGCGACGCGGATACGTGCGCCATCGGTGACACCCGCTGGGATTTTGACCTCCAGGCGACGTGTACTACCATCCGGCTCCGACAGCTCAAACGTGCGCGTCACGCCCTGGTATGCCTCGGTGAGCGTGACCTCCACGATCGCCTCGACATCCTCCCCGGTCGTCCGCTGGCGCGCGCGTGACGTAAAGCCGCCCGCCTGGGGATTCGAATGGAAGAAGGTCTCGAAGAAGTCCGAGAAGGGCGATTGACCTCCGAAGAGATCTTCCAGGTCCTCCTCCGACATCGTGCGGTACTGGTAGTTGCCGCCCGCGAAATCATTGCCGCCGGTACCTGCACCTGCCCCCTCGCCGGGCCACCGCCCATAGCGCTGGTAGTAGGCGCGCATCTCATCATATTTTTTGCGTTTCTCAGGATCGGACAGAACCTCGTTCGCTTCGTTGATCTCTTTGAATCTATCTTCAGCGGTCGTATCCCCAGGATTTACGTCCGGGTGATACTGCCGCGCCAGCTTGCGATAGGCCTGCCGAATCTCTTTCTGCTCGGCGTTTTCACTCACGCCCAGAATTTTATAATAATCCTTATAATCGACAGCCATGCCCAAAAGTCTCCCTTAATGCATTTCTCACCCGTAGGGGCCTGCCTTGCGCGGGCCCTGGGACCCCATCGCCCAGGCCGTGCACCAGGGCGAGCAGGGCCCGCGCAAGGCAGGCCCCTACGGATGATCGGTTCTTTCATTTATTGTAACACTTCTGAGCGTTGGTTATCTTCCGTTCTTTTGAGGCATCATTGCCTCGTGCGACGCAAGGGATCGCTTCCTCCCCTGACCATGCGTGACCGCCTCCATATGACCGCGCCTGTCCCGGCGGCTGCGACGCCTAGAGAGAGGAAGAGAAAGACAAGGAGCCAGTCGTTCCCCGCAGATGGAGGTGGACCAGAACTGCCGCTCTGGTTGATGATCGCCGCCGCTGTGGGTGTGGGCGTCGGTGGAGGAGTGGGCGAAGGTGTCGGTGATGGCGTCGGCGAAGGAGTAGGGGAGGGTGTCGGCGAGGGAGTGGGCGTCGGTGTAGGTAATAATACGCCGACCACAGACCCGGCATCGGTAGAGTAGGAGCTCGAATCCAGTTCTACATTGCCGATCCACGCCTCCGACCCGGCCTCCACGCCTGTAAGGTACTTAGCGCTGCTCAATCCTCTATTCGAGACAAGGTAATGCAAAAAGTCACTCAAGCTGAGCGCTTGTGCGCCGGTGGCGTTCGTGTTCCGTACAAATGTGTGCACCTGCCAGCCACTACGGGCCCCTTCCCACAACGTCCACGTGGCTCCGTCCAGGCTCACCGTTGCCACTGCTGAGCCAACAGGATGGACGTTGCCCTGTTTATAAAGCCAGAGCATGACCTCGTCTGAAGGATTGTCCGTGCCAGGATTAGAGATCGTATGCAGCCAGAGATCATAGGCAACATTGAATACACTCTGTGGATCGTTATGGGCGAAGCTATACGTCCACGCTGTTTTCACCGGCTGGCGGCTGGATAATTGTAAGGGAAGGCCGGTGAGATTGTCAGCGGTTTGCTTCTGCCAGTGCCAGCCCAGCACGGCGCTATTGTACGACTTGACTGTAATCGGCCCGCTCCAGTTCCAGCTGGTGGCCCAGGCAATGTTGGAGTTGTTGCTGGAGACATCCCAGATGCATTGCTTTCCCGTGCCGGTGCTTGCTCCCCATAAATTGCTAAAGAGGTAGTACTTGCCGATGGGAATCTTTTGACCATTTGTGCACACCTGCGCGGCCTGTGCGGTCTGGCTATTCAAAAGCAATGCTATTGCTAGCGCATAGGTGCAGACAATGAGCATGCCAACTATTCTGATAAAGCGCAAATTTATTGCAGGCATTCGAGGCCTCCCTCAGTTGAAATCGGTACAAAAAAATATAGACTCTTCGCGTCTGCAATGGACACAATAGATAGTTATATCGATTACTTAACGAGGAGACCATCGCAAAGGATACAGATAAATATTATACCAGTTCCTTAACGGAAAAACCATGCAAAAACGGGTGTCAGGCTTCGATTGCTCTTTTATTATTAGTGAGCTATGCCCTTGACATCACTGCTGGCGACAACATACTGTATAAGCGAGCGCTGCTGTAGCGATATGGTGCGCAAAGAGAGGACGTTCTCTCGCCAGCGTACGCGCTGGGGGAGAGCGGCTGGGAGGATTTGTGTCATCAGTTTATTGGTTTGCGCGAGGGGGAAGCTCACTCGCGAAGTGGACTCCGCGCCCGGTCCGGCACGCGCTAGGGTCCCTGATCGGCGCCGGCAGTTATATTGGCTGGCGCGCGAAACGGCTGGTAACGATACAGAATATGGCGCAGGTCACGGGACGTTCGCCGAGTGATCCTTATGTAAAGAGACTGGCGTTTGCCTCATGGAGTAATTATGGGCGCTATGCAGCGGATTTCATGTATTTCCCCCATATGGATATCGGCGGCATCGACGCGACCATACGAGACCTGAGCCAGGGCGGGACGTGGCGGCAGTACGTGGAGCAGTCCTTGCAGCCTGGAAAGGGTCTGATCTTCTCGACGGCCCATTTCGGCAGTTGGGACCTGGCCGGCGCCCTGGTTGGTCGTCGTTATCCCCTTGCAGCGGTCGCCGAGACCTTTAGTGATCCACGACTCAACGCCATGCTACAGAAGCGGCGGCAGGATAAGGGCATCTCGATAATTCCGCTGGAGAGCTCTGCGCGCCGCATTCTGCGCGCCTTGCAGGAAAATCGTCCGGTTGCGTTGGTAATCGACCGGCCCCTGCCGGTGGGCGAGGGAACGCCCATCGAGTTCTTTGGGCGTACCACCTACGTTCCCAGTGGTCCGGCTGCGCTAGCGGTCAAGAGCGGGGCCGCGATCATGCCGGGCTATGTCTGGTATGGGCATCACCATCAATTCTACCTGCGCGCCTTCGAGCCGGTCTTTCCGCGCGCGTGCAAAGGAGCAACGGAGCGCGATGCGGAGGTGCAGCGCCTGACACAGCGCATGTATAATGCTCTAGAAGAGATGGTGCGCGAGTGGCCGAGCCAGTGGTATATGTTTCGCCCATTCTGGCCCGCCGCGTAAGGTCATGCTATTCAGTTGTGTGAGTGAAAGCGCCTGGGATGCTCATCGCAACCCAGCCATAGCATCCGGTTTCCATGGTAGAGATGTGGCGCTTTCACTAGCTGCGGCCCAGCAGCGTTCACAACTGCATTCTAATGGTAAGATAGCAGAAACGAGGACCATGTATTATCTGTTTCGTATCGCCGTTATCATTGCGCCCCGGCTCCCCAGGTGGCTCTCCTGGCTGATCGCGTATATTGCCGGGTGGGTTGCCTGGCTCGTAGCAACGAAGGCGAGGGAGCAGGCAATCCAGAATATGCTCTACATACCTGGCCCTCAGATTTTGAGCAGTAGCGCCGGACGCAGAAGGCTGCAACGCAGCGTGCAGGCAAAGTTCCGTTACAATATGATGAACTACCTGACGCTGTTTTCGCTGCCAGCGCGCAAGCCGGAACAGATTGTCGATAGCATCATCGTCGCTGGTGTTGAGCACCTCAAGGCGGCACTGGCGCGTGGTAAAGGCGTAGTGATCTTCTCCGCACACATGGGGCCATTCGATTATATTGTGCAATGGATGGCAATCAAGGGTTACGATACTACTATCCCGGTGGAACATCTGAAAGACCAGCGTGTGCTGGACCTGATAACGAAGCTGCGTGGCAGAAATGGGCTGCATATCCTGCCTCTGGGCGGCAGCGCGCCGATGCGGATGCTACTTCAGGGGTTGCGCGCTAACAAGATCGTCCTGCTGACCGCTGATCGCACTATCGAGGGACAGAGCAAGGAACTGCCCTTCTTCGGCGCACCTGCACATATGCCTGTTGGCGTAGCACACCTGGCGCAACGAACGGGCGCTACCCTGTTGGGGGCCTTTAGTTGGTACGGACCCGGTGGAACAATTCACGGCCACTTCCTGCCGTTTGCGCAAGAGTACTATGGTGCGGAAGACACCCTGCAGCGCGGCATCATCGCCATGTTGGAGCAGGAGATAAGCAAGCACCCAGAGCAGTGGATGGCTTTCGGCCCGCTATGGACTGAGAGGCCATCCGCGACCTATAAGCCGGGAGTTATGAAGGACTCTTAAGCGCGCGCATCATGCGGCGTGGCGGATCGACGAACCAGCTCCAGGCGCACTGGGCAACGTAGGCGGCGGCGGGAAGATGCTCTGGCGGCGTCTCCTGTCCGCCCGCCCGTACGCTACGTGTGAGGATGGCCTGGCGCAGGTCCTCGCCAGTGCTGCCGGGAAAGAGCGTGTAGGCCGCGCCGATATGCTGCCAGAAGTGGGCATCGCTGCCCCCCGTCTCTGCGAAATGCCACTGCTGATTGGCGGCGCGCACCGTCTCGCGCATCGAGGCGTTGGCCGGCGAAGGATTGTAGATCTCAATACCATCGATAGAGAACCCTTTGTTCAGCAACTCGTCGATCCTGGCGCGGCTCAGGCTCGGGACCAGGCGTCCCAGGGGATGGGGGATAATCACCAGCCCACCCTGCTCCTTGATCGCGTCGATGCTCTCTTCGACGGAGCGCAGGGCCTTCGGCGCGTGCTGTACAAAGAGCCCTAGCAGATGCCCCTGGCGCGTGCTGACCTCGACGCCGGTAATCATCTGAAAAGGCGGATCTTTCCGTTGGGCCAACAGGTCAGCTACGCGTTTTGCCCCTTCAACATGATCGTGGTCCGTAATCGCGATCACCTGCAGATTGTGCCTGATCGCCTGCTGCACTATCTGCGCGGGACTGGCCCAGCCATCGCCCAGGTTTGTATGCATATGGATATCGGCTTTACTATATTCTGTTTCGGGTTGTGTATTCATACGCGTGCTTTGACATCCCTTAAAAATTTAGCGTTTGTGGTATCTATTCTGACTTATCTGCCTTTGACATACGCCTGGGCATAATCTATGATGGTTTATGTAACACATCTTTTAACACTAGCATTATATTATAGAAATGGGACGAGTACTACGTTCTGGAGATAAAGGGTGATCTGATGCATACTTGCATCGTCTTACGAGGTATAAGGCCGAATGAAAAAAGAGGGAAGCGCACAACTACTATGACCAACGAGGGGGATCGGATCGCTTGACACGAAGAAGGCTATACACAAAAAACAAAAACCATCCCACATTATGGCAGGGAGGTAGCAAATGAAGATTGGCATCGTATCACCGTATGATTGGAGTTATCCTGGGGGAGTGCGTGAGCATATTCGGCATCTGGCCGAGCAGTTCATTAACAAGGGACATGATGTGCGCGTGCTTGCGCCTGGGATCGAAACGAAAGGACTATTGAACGAGCAGCGCCTCTTTTTTGGCATGGGAAAATCGGCGCCCCTGCCTTTCAATGGATCAATTGCCCGCATCGCCATCGATCCTATGCTCTCCTGGCGCGTGCGTGATATTCTGCAACGCGAAAAATTTGACATCCTGCACATTCATGAACCCCTGGTGCCGGGGCTTTCGATCACTGCGCTGCGTTTCTCCAACACATTGAACGTGGGAACCTTTCACTCGTTCATGCGTCCTGGCATGACTTCGCCGTATCATCTTGCGTACGCCTCCGCATCGCCGTTTCTACGTCCCTACTTCCGCCGCCTCGACGGGCATATCGCTGTCTCCACCGCTGCCTATGAGTTTGCCTCGCGCTACTTTCCTGCCGATTATCGTATTATCCCTAATGGCGTTGACCTGGAGCGCTTCGACGGCAACGCGCAACCGATCGCTGAATACATGGATGACAAGCAAAATATCCTCTTCGTAGGCCGTTTTGAGAAGCGCAAGGGAGCGAAGTACCTGTTGCGCGCCATTCCTGCGATTCGCGAACATCACCCCAACACGCGCATCCTGTTCGTGGGTGAGGGTCGCCTGCGCTACCATTTCCAGCGCTATGTCGAGCGCCTCGGCCTGCAGGATGTCGTCTTTACGGGCTACGTCTCCGACGCCGATCTGCCGCGCTACTTCGCCAGCGCCGATCTCTTCTGCTCGCCCGCGATCTCCGGCGAGAGCATGGGCATCGTGCTGCTGGAGGCGATGGCGGCGGGTAAGCCAATCGTCGCCAGTAATATACCGGGTTACGCCACCGTCGTCAATTCGGGGCAAGACGGCCTCCTGACGGCACCGCGCGATAGCCAGGAACTGGCGAACGGGATCGGCTACCTGCTCGACAATGAGCCGTTGCGCCGCCACTTCGTCGAAGCTGGTCTGCGCAAGATCCACGAATACGCGTGGCCGCACGTCGCGAACAGCATTATGGACTATTATTACATGCTGCTGGACGAGCGCAGATTCGCGCAGCACACGGGGGGTGTCATGTATAGGAGGCGCTCTTAAACATCTTTCTTATCGGACCGCCTCGCGCTATCAACTTTACAGCTTCGTGTTATCGCAAACGAATACTATAGCGTGGCATAAGGAGAAGCACAGTGAAAATGCCTCATATTGGCTAGCCTGGAGTGGATAACCAGACGGAAGAGCTACTCGTACATGTAATAGAGCCAGTTTAAGTTTGTTCCCTTTAGCGCGTCCTTTTAGGTAGGATGCTAAGCAAACAGGTGATACTGCCTTCCTTGCCAGCAACTTAGAATAGATATGCGTCTATTGTAAGGAGATAGGAAGAATGAGTAAAATATTTGAGAGCATGAGGCTCGCGATGGGGTTTGGCCTGACCGGAAGCGAGATCTACAATCGGGCTTTCGAGCAGGGCGTGTTGATGAAGGATTTTACGAAGGCGGCAGATCTATTCGACGAGGCAGCAAAGAGGGCCAGCGCGGAAGGTAATGCCGAGCTAGCGGCACATGCAGTGGCGAATTCACTTCTATATAGCTACCTGACAAAGAAAAAGGCGCTCTTATTGGAGCGCCTGGTGAAGGCGTTGGGCGGATTGTATGAGATCGAGCGGATCGGCCTGCAGCGAGAGACGATGCTGGCGGCTCCATTGTGCGCCGAGTTGGAGTGTCGCAGGATCGAGGCGCTGATTGCCCAGACACACGATGATGTCGTACGCCTGCGTGATCTCCATAAGATTGCCACTAGCAGGTTCCAGGTTATGTTTCAGCAGGCGTTGATTACCTATGAATACGTCAAGTCGGGTGTGGGGCATGACGAGCGGGCCGACGCGCGTTACTACTATCACCAGGGAATGTACCAGTTTTACGAGGCCATGACGAAAAAGGACCGGGACCCCGCCACGGCTGCCGACGATCTCGCGCTGGCACAGCAGGCGTTCCGGCGCTGTAACGATGCCAACTGGATGCGCAAGGTCACGCAGTTGCTGGATAACTGGCGCATCTCGCGCACCTGCTGGCTCTGTCATCGCGAAGTGCAGGGCTACGAGTTGCACTTTTCGATGTGTCGCGCCACTGTGACGCCTTACACAAAGCACCTGCTCGAGTCGCTCAATCAGGATGTATCAGCCGCGCAATTGGATGGCATGAAAGTCGCCGTCTGCACGCCATGTGGATCGATGATTACGTTCAAGGCGGTGGAAGAAGCCGAGAAGGTGCGCAAGGAGTTGACCGCTAAACTGGATATGGCCTTTAGCCGCATTCAGGAGCTTGAGGAGCGCGTGGATAAAATCCAGTTTGATAACCGGTTTGATCTTTAGAAGGGCTTTTTGAGTTGGCTATGGATAAGCAAGACATACGTACTATCCTGGACTCGCTGGATGTGCAGGTATCGATGGGGCGCATCGACCAGTCTACCTATGAGGCGCTCAAGCAGAAGTGGGCACAACAGTTGCAGGAGATCGAAGCCAGCGAGGGGAACATGGTTCTCGGGAGCAACATTGAGAAGGCCGGTATAGCGGCCACGAATACCGATGGCCTGGCTCCAGAGGCGCATGAGTTGCTTACACAGTCATCCATACCTCGTAAGGAGGAGCCACCGCTGTATACTATTGAGGTCCTGGCCTGTCCTCGCTGTAATGCCCCTGCAGAGGTCAAGAGCGGGCGGGACCTGTCGCAGCCACTGCAATGTCCCTTCTGTGATACCGTCTATACGGTGCGTCAGAGCCAGGAAAACGAGCAGCAATTAAAGAAAGATCTGAAGGCCTGGCTCGATCAGATGATCGTCAGCAGTGGCTACAACGGAGCCAGTGGCGTCGATATCAACGCGCGCCGTTTCATCTTTCGCGAGTCGCTCTATCCCGCTCTGAAAAAAGAGATCGATCGTCGTCTCGAAGCCTTTGAGAATATGTTGGAAGCGCCTCTCGTGCAGATAAAGGAGACGAGGGACTTCCGCGACTATCGGCCCGACTGGAACCTGACGCTGCTGGCGAGAGGCGATAATCAGTGGCTAAAGATGCTCTCCACGCGTGTCTCGGCCCGGCTCCTGCAAGATTTCGCCGTCGCGCAGGAGGATAAACAGCGCCTGCGCCAGCTCCAGGTGCGCGTGCTCAGCCTGATTTACTACGCGAACATTGCCCGGAACCAGAGCGCGCCCGGCACCTACCAGCTTGTACGCAAGAATATCGTCGCGCTGCAAAAAGAGTACCAGGCGTATCTCCAGGAGGTAACGGACGAACACTATCGCTCATATATCCTCGTCCTGGATGCGCGCACGACTGCGGACATCCACCTGCTCGACCTGTTCATCTCCGCACTGGAAGAGGGACGCAATACGGCCCCGGACGCGCTCTGGTTCCAGGTCGGCAACGTCATTGCGCAGCTCGAAAAGGCGCAACGCCTGGCCCTCGCCTGCACCTATAACCCGCTCTATACCGTTCCGCTGCAGCTCGGTATCCAGAAGGACATAACCACTGCGCGTATCTTCCAGGCCATTGTGACGAACTACGGGGTAGCGACACGCAGGCGCGCCGAGGAGTTCAGGCCGTTCTACAGGCGTCTGCTGCGCTACGCCCGGAACCTGGCGCGCATCGAGTCAGCCGAGCACCTGCACTGGCTGCTGACCTCGATCGGGCGCGTCCTGCTGGCACGCGCCGCCGAGGCTCCCCTGCCCGTCGTGAAGGACTGGACGTGGCTGAATGCAATGGTCGATGGTCAGCGAAACAAGATATCTGGTCAGGTGGTGCGTCACTATCATCCCTACTGGATTGCCCAGATGAATTATACTGAGGTCGGCGGCATGTTCGTGAAGAGGGCGAGCGTACGCGAGGGTTTTCTCCTGGCGGATGCCAGCGGGATCGACGCGCCGATCGTCGTAGCCGTCACGGGAAACGATGCCGCGTTCCCTTTCATGCAGGCAGGGCTACAAAATTTTCAGCTCCTGGACCAGCAGATCGTCTCGCTGCCAGCCGTGTTGCCATATGATAAAGCAGAACAGGCAATAAGGGACTACGCCTATGCCCACGAAGCTGAATTGCGCGTTCTGGCTACACGTATGCTCGGCATTCTGTATATACCAGCGGCCTCTATTCGTTATATAGATAAAAAAGGCAGGAGAGAAGTTGTCGTGAGTTGTTTGCGAAACATCAATCAGGACCTGGCGCAGGCGCTGAAGCAGACGCAAGAGTTCTTAGCGCAGGGATACTAATGAGAGCTGGATGGGTGCCGGATGGGGGCAAGCCCCAATACCATTGACTTCACGATGTCGGCAGGAGGGACAAGGGGTGGCGGCGGGGCGAGGAGGGGGCCTTGCGCTTGTCCTCTCGCCAGCCCCAGAACTCATGAAGTCAGAGGTATTGGGGGCAAGCCCCATCCCTACTAGAATGAGAAGAGAGGGAATCTTGCTATGGGATTACTCCATGCATTTGTAAACTGGGGCATTCGCATCATTGATAATACGGATACCGATGTGCGGCGCATCGGACAGCGTTTTGGTTTCACGCCCTTATCCTGGCGGCAGGTTGTCATGGCGAATCCGACGAAGGACGGCATCGCCTGGCGTGTGCCTGATCCCGACGTGCGCACGGCGAGCTCGTTCGCGAATACGCAGGGGGTGCTGGTCAGCGAAAACGAGATGGTCATGCTGCTTAATAATGGGAAGTTCGAGACGGGGGAGCGCGGAGTCCTGCTCTCGCCGGGCCTGTATGATGTGAGCCACCTGCGCGTACGCGACCAGATCGAAGTGATCTGGCTGACCAGCAAGGAGCTTCGTCTGCGCTGGGGTGTTCCCGATGTGCTGACGCAGGATCGCATCAGCGTTGGTGCCAGCGGTTACTACCTGACGAAGATTGAAGATCCAGAAGAGTTCTACTTCAGCGTCGTTGGCAATGCCCAGGTCTACAAAGAGGAGCAACTACAACTTTTTACGAAGAGCGATGTCAACTCCGTCTTGCGCGACCTGATCGCGCGCCGGACCGTGATGGAGTTTCAGAGCGCGCGCCGCGAGCTTGGCGATGCGGCGCAGGAACTGCTGCAGCCGATCTTTAATCGCTGGGGCCTCGAATTTATCGGCCTGACCGTTGAGAACCAGAACATTCCAGGGCAGTTTCGCCAGGCTGCGGCGGGTCGTACGATCGTCACGATGGAGAAAGAGGCGCAGCTTGAGGGCGCGAAGGCGGATGTCACGCTCGCCCAATTGGAGGCGCAGAGGGCTTACTTTACTGCGCAGATCGAGGTCGCCCGCCTGCGCGCGATCGGGCAGGCCAACGTGGAGATCATGCAGAGCCAGCAGAGCATCGGCGTCGATCCCCTGGACATAAAGCGTATCGAGGCTATCGACGCCCTGGCGCTCAATCCCGGCGAGAACGCGCTGATCGACAACCGCCCGCAGATCGTGAACCAGTTGCTGCGGCAACCGCCTGCCGTGCCGTCAGTTCCTCCCACAACGATTACAGGGTCTATCGTACCCGATCCCTCGCTTGCGTCTGCGCTGCCGGCGGGCCATACCAATAGTGGACCGCTTGACGCCAATGCCATAAATGCTCCAGGCACAGGGCAGTTGACGCGCGAGAAGATTCAAGATATGCTGGACAAACTTGACGAGCGCCTGATTCTGGGAGAGATTACCGAGCAGAAGCATTCCGAGTTGTATGCTCGCCTGCAAAAGAAGCTCGCAGAGCTGGCATAAATATCCACGTCAAAGAGGAGGTCAGGATATCATGACTCACATTTGTCCTCAATGTTCGCAGGAAAATATCGATAATTCAACCTTCTGCACCCGCTGCGGATACCGGTTTCCGCAGCAGGACAACACCGAGGAGGTCAGACAGATCCCTTTCGGCAACCACGATCCTGCACCGACCCCTCCTGCGGGTTCGCAATCCCCTCAGCAGGGTTACGCGGAACAGACGACGGGCGCGCTGCCGCAAGAAAACGCACCGTCGCAACCACCTGTGCAGGGTGCATCCTCGCAAGGAAGTGCCCCGGACGCTCCACGCCCGTATGCCCCATCGCGACCACCTGCGCAGGGCGTGCCGCTGCAAGGGAACGTACCATCGCAACCACCTGCGCAGGGTGTGCCGCCAAACTATGCTCCTCCTACACCACCGCAGGGTGCCTCGCCCTTTGCTCCACCGGCGGGAGGCCCTTTCGGAGGGCAGCGAAACGATCCCTATGCCGCGCCGGGAGCGGCCTACGGACCACCCGGATCTCAGCAGCAGAGGCCCTTTCCAGGGATGCAGCCGCCACCAGGGGCGCCGCGCTCTCTAAAATCGCCGCAGTTGAGCTCGATAGACCTGACCGTCGTGCAGCGCGCTTTTGCTGGCAAGGGAACGCCCATAACCCATGCCTCCTGGCTCATCGATGGCGGACAGATAGCTCCCATAGATCTACGCACTGCACTGGTGGAAAAGGTGCAACAGCGCTATCCCAACGAAGTAAAAGCCAGCCCGGAGCGCCTGGCGGAGCGTGACGCCGTATTGGAGGAGCGCGATTACGTCAAGATCGAACGCGCACCCGCCAGCATCTTTATCTATTTTACGCGCTTTGGACCCGACTTCTACATTGCGCGCACCACCATCGTCCAGCCCGCTCTCAGTTATGTGCGGATCGCTGTGTTCGGTCTCCTGTTCCTGCTTATGCTCATCGGCTATGTTCTGGCGGCTGCCATCAATCCTTCTGTGCTCGACATCGGCAGCTTCCTGGGCGCGTTCCAGTTCAAATTTATCTTCTCGCTGCTCAGCACCTTGCTGCTGGTCTTCTTTATCACCCTGGGTCTGCGTTCACTGGTGCTCTGGCTGACTGAGAAGGACTACCTGGGCTTCCTGCGCCCCGGCAGGCTGAACGACTTCCACCTCGACGATGGTGCCCTCCTGGAACACGTTGCCGACAGGTGTACGCGCGAGGCTGTGGAAGGACTTGGGCTGGATGCCGGCGAACTGGCGCAGCCCGCGCACAATTATCCCGTCCGACAGCCTCTGCACCTGATCTAACAGGCTATAGAAACCGCTGGATCAGTTGCCGCTTAACTTCCAACAGTGTAGCATAGCCGTGCCGGGCATACAAGCCCGGCACGAGCTTAACTCAGGGCTTTCCAGTTCTCGCAGGAAGCGGAGATGCAAGGGGCGGCAAGCCCCTTGCCGGAGCGCGAGGTGCCCTCGCACCTTCCCCCCTCTCTCCCGCCGAAGGCGGGACAAGAAGAGAACTGGAAAGCCCTGTGGCGTTTTCAAGATATCTGTACGTATTCTTAGAAATCTGCTATAGTGTAGAGACATTATAGAGGCCCTGTGTTTAGAAGGCAGAATGGTAGTACATTGAGCGAAAAGACGCCACAGGCAGAACCGGAAGATAGGGACGCGGTACCGCCTGGCTATCTTGGTCCTGTTCCCCCTGTCGGTCAGCTTCCTCCAAAGGGCGAGCGCCTGTGGATTGACCGGACGGAGCAGTTGCTGCGCGCCGTCGACATACTCACGAAGGCTGGTGTGGTTGCGATCGATGCGGAGTTTACCCAGGTGCGCTCGCGTACGCAGGGCGACGTTTTGACGACGGTCCCGCGCCTGGCGTTACTGCAACTTGCCGTTGATCAGCATTGCTTCGTGGTGGATACGCTGCGCCTGCGAAATCTGGCTCCCCTGATATCCGTTGTGAGCGATCCTGATATAGTGATTCTGTTGCATGGCGCGGGCGCGGATATGCGCGTCATGGCTGAGCGTGACCTGAATGTCGTTCACTACTACGATCTTGAGGCGACGTGTCGCTCGATCTTCGGGCAGCACGAGTCCTCGCTAGCGGCGATGTTGCAGCGTGCCTTCCACATGCGCCTGGACAAGAGTTTGCAGCGTACGGACTGGACGCGCCGCCCCCTGCCGCCTGCGATGATCGCCTACGCCGCGCGCGACGCCGAGGTGACGCTGGCCCTCTATCACTGGCTGGATGAGCACTATCACGCTATTCTGCAACTGCACGAAAGTACCGATCAGCCTGATCATGTGGCGTCGTGGATCGAGCCATTTTTACGTGGGAGCGCGCCCCTGTCGCCTGAGATGGCGGTGGCTGAGGCGAAGGAGCAACGACTGATTAAGAACAAGGCGCAGATCTACACCGATTGTCGCGCCGCCCTGGCTACCCTCATGCATCCTATGCGCCGCAGTCGTTTACTGCGCCTCATTGCGGACCTGGCGCTGACCCAGATGGCGCCCGATATTATTCCTCTTCTACAGGCTCCTACTATGGACGAGCGAGCCGGCAGCGCGCGCGCGCTGGGTCGCCTGGGAATAAAATCGGCGCGCGATGTCATTCACCCGCTTCTCTCCGATCCCGTGCAGGATGTACGTATGGCTGCATGGACTGCCCTGCGCAATCTGAGCGACAGGGAGCCGCGCCTGCCGCGCGCGCCCACCTCGAAAGCGGCGGACGGCACGCGGAGCTGGACCGTGGGGGCGTCCGACAAATCCAGTACCGAGGACGACTGGAAGGCACGACTGCGCTCGATCATCGATCCGTAAACTACCTTCTGCGCAGCAATCTTCTGCGTGGTGGCAGACGCGTGCCGATCCATACGAGCAGCAGGAAGCCGGAAATAAGGCCGATGCGTCGTATCCGGCTGGCCCAGATCGCCTCCTGCAACGGATCGTTCGCACCCAATCTGAGCAGGTGAACGATGCCGTGCGTAATAGGGGCGAGAGTCGAACTGGCAGACGCCGAGATAAAGATATCCTGGTGCCCGTTGCTGCCGACCACCTCTTCTGTGAGCGAGACTTTGTCCGTGTGCACCTGATCCGCCAGCACGGTAAAAAATTGTTGTATGAGGAGTTTGGCCGCCCCTCTGGTCACAGCTGGACTCAGGCGCGTGCCGCGCTTGTTGATCGTCAATGTAGCCTTATAGGTGAGTGTCGTATTGTCGCCGCTCTCATGGAACTGGACGCTGCCAATTCCGCTGATTGTATCTGGGCCGCCGCTACTCTCGATAACGAAGCGATAGGCGCCCGGCTGTTCGTCCCTGCTGACAGAGACATATCCACGATAGCTGCCTACCAGTGGAGCGTACTTGATATGTATAGCGATACTGTAGCGATCGTCGTCTACCCGCTCCAGTTGTTCCAAGCCAGGGATGCTGCTGCGCAGCGTCTCCTGGTCCTCCAGGCTCTGCCGGATCTCGTCGGACTTCGCTTGAAAGGTGTATGTGCCTTCTATATTCATGGTCTTGATCCTTTATGTACAAAAAGATAAGCTCGGGGTGACTCTTCAGGTCTCCCTGCCCGGACTCCTCGCCGCGAAGCGGCTCACTCCATTCCTGTGGTGGTTGGCGGGCTGGCGGCCTGAGCCGCCAGCCCGCCAACCACCACGAATCGCTTGCGAAGCGCCTTTGGCGCTGATGAGTCCTGAAGAGTTACAGCTCGAGATAAGTTGTTGTCATTATAGGGGAGATGGAGGGTGGGTGCAACCTGTGGTGGGGGGAGTAGGCGAATCGGCGGGTCGCATCGTTGGTAAGAACAGGACGATTCTTGCGATGTTACCTTGACAAGGAACTTGATAGCTTCTTCGCGATAGTTATCAGAACTTTTCTGTGTTATTATAAGCGCACTATTCGCAATGTAGACATATTCAAAAGGCGTAGACTGTCCAGTGTAGGAGATTAGATATGGCGGTTCCAGATTACCAGAGTCTTATGCTTCCACTCTTAAAAATCGCTAACGATGGAAGCGAGCATAATCTCAATGAAACCATAGAAACCCTGGCACAACAATTTGACCTCAGTGATCAGGACAGGAAAGAATTATTACCTAGCGGCAAGCAACGAAAGTTTGATAATCGTGCCCACTGGGCACGTACCTATTTAGTGAAAGCCAGCCTTCTTCAAAGCACTGGAAGATCGAGATTTCGAATAACAGAACGAGGGATCAAAATATTAACGAGTAATCCCATGCACATCAATGTAAAGTTCTTGAAGCAATTTCCTGAATTTAGGGAGTTTATTCATGGCAAAGACAACGTGGCAAGTGAAGATGCCAGTATACCGCAAGAGATCATCGAGAAGACGAGCCAGACACCACAAGAAATCCTAGAAACAAGTTATCAAGGTCTGAGGCAAAACCTCGCTCAAGAGCTACTAGAGCGTATTAAAAGCAGCCCACCAAAGTTTTTTGAAAATCTTGTTGTTGATTTACTCATCGCGATGGGATATGGCGGCTCTAAGAAAGATGCAGGACAGGCCGTTGGTCAGGTTGGGGACGGAGGAATAGACGGAATAATCAAAGAAGACAAGCTAGGGTTGGACGCTATTTATCTCCAGGCAAAAAGGTGGGAAGGAACCGTCTCAAGACCTGTCGTTCAAGGTTTTGCAGGAGCGTTAATAGGCAAGAAAGCACGAAAAGGAATACTCATTACTACTTCAAATTTCTCTCAACAAGCGATAGACTATGCTGCTGGTATAGAAAACCTGAAAATCATTTTAATGGGTGGCGAACAGTTAGCACAGTTAATGATAGATCACGATGTGGGTGTTACAGAAGAGTCGAGATATGTCGTTAAAAAGGTAGATCTTGATTATTTCAGCGATGAATGACGCCCAAAAACCGGGGTAGACAAAGCCTGCCGAGTACGCTATACTAACAGCCGTATTAAAAGCGTGAGGAGGAGGACGGGTCTTCGCCCCACCTCTATGAGGAGTTTCGATGAAAATCATATTACTACAAGATGTTGAAGGTCTGGGAAAGGCTGGCGACCTGAAAGAGGTCGCGAATGGTTATGCCCGTAACTACCTCTTGCCGCGCCGCCTGGCGGCTGGGGCGACCCCCGGCCTGATCGCCAACCGCGCGCAGCGCATCGCCGCCGAGCAGCGCAAACGGGAGAAGCTGGCCGAGCAGAACCGGCAGCAGGCGGAACGCCTGAACAGTGTGACGCTCACTTTCAAGGCGCGCGTCGGCACCCAGGGCCGTCTCTATGGCTCGATTACAAGCCAGGATATCGCTGCAGCATTGCGCGAAGTCGAGAATATCACCGTTGATCGTCGCTCGATAGAACTACCCGATCCCATTCGTACCCCTGGCTCGTTCACCGTGCCTGTGCGGATCGCAAGTGGGCTGGAGCCAAAGATCACCGTCAACGTCGTTGACGAGTCGGCGAATGTACCTGCTTAACCCGAGAATCGGCAGTACATATCAGGCGAGCAATTGCACACTCGCTTAGGCCGGAGCCGCCATGCCGCGCTGGCTCTACTATCTAATGATATTGGCCGTCGTTGCCCCTATTCTCGCAACTGCTTCACAATCTTGCCATAACGCGCGGAATCTGCGGCAGGAGGTCGGAGGCCAGCAGGCCAGCGTGGCCGATCTCGGCGCTGACGTTATGCGCGGCGGCGGTATGCAGGTAGACGCCGGCGCTGGCGGCCTCGAAGGTTTGTAGGCCCTGGGCGAGGAAGCCGGTGATCATGCCCGCCAGGACATCGCCGGTGCCAGCGGTAGCGAGGGCCGGATTGGCGTCCCAGTTGAGGCGCGTGCGCCCATCCGGGTGAGCGATAATGGTGCACGCGCCCTTGAGGACCAGCGTCACCTGCCACGCCTTTGCCCTGCTGCGCGCCAGTTCCAGGCGGTCGATATTGCCGCCCGAGACCTGCTGGCCACCGATGAGGCGCCCCATTTCGCCGGGGTGCGGAGTGATCACCGTATCGGGAGGCAGCAGCGTCCACCAGTGTTCGAGCGCCGAGAGATTGTTCAGTCCGTCAGCATCGATCAGGAGCCTGGGCCGCTCCTTGTTGGGATGATTGCGCAAGTGTTCCAGAAGCTGGAGCAGCACCTCGCGCGTGTTGGCCGACTGTCCCAATCCTGGTCCGGTCAGCACCGAACGATAGCCCACGAGGTGTTCCTTGAGCGTCTTCGCGCGCTCGAAGCTCTCCACATCTTCGCCCGGTAGGAGCAAGAATGTTGCCTCATGGAAAGAGCAGGCGTAGATGGGCAGCATCTTTTCTGTGACTGCCATGGTGATCAGACCAGCACCGACGCGTGCCGAGGCCGAGCCCGCGAGATAGGCCGAACCAGGATAGGGAGGCGAGCCACAGAACAGCATCACCTTGCCGAATGTCCCCTTATTGCTATCGAGCGAGCGCTCAGGGAGCAGACTGCGCACGAGCTCGCCTGTCAGCATCTCGGTCTGGATGTTACTGCCCATCTCGGGCGGCAGGCCGATATCGCCGATGTAGAGGTCGCCGATGTAGTCACGTCCGGGGAAGAAGAAAAAGCCGATCTTGGGAGCGGCGAGTGTAATGGTGATATCGGCGTGTATGGTGCCGGGATCGACCTCGCCCGTGTCGGGGTTGAGTCCGGTCGGCAGGTCGATTGAGACGATGCGCAGGTCGCTGCGTCTGGCACACTCCTGCTGCACGCGTGCCAGGAGGGCGCGCATATCGTCGGGCAGCGGGCGTGAATGTCCGGTCCCCAGCAGCGCGTCGATGATGTAGTCGGAACTTTGTATGAGCGCTTCCAGTTCGGTCGCCGTCTGTGCCTCGTCTACCTCTTCGCCACGCACGGTGAGCCGCCGCTCTTTCCAACGGTAGAGGCTCACGAACGCCCCCGCCTGCTCAAGGTGCTGAGCCATGACGAGACCGTCACCACCGTTATTGCCCGGACCTATCAGAAACAACACTTCGAGGCCGTTCATAGTATGATGCGGCAAGAGATGAGCCTCGAAGATGTCGGCGGCGCTCTTCCCCGCGTTCTTCATTAATATCTGCGACGAGAGGCCATACTGGCGCTCGGCCTGCGCCTCCAGTGCTCTCATTTCATTGACGGTAACGATATACATAAGGCTCCTCCCGGCTGACTTTTCGGTATAATTTAAGATGTAGTACGCTATGTATTTTACCTGCTCTGAGCGAAAAAAAGTAGGGCTGGCCCCCTATTCCAGCATAGGTGCATGTGATATACTCATTGCCATGAAACTGGCGCTTAAAATCACACCACGGCGCAGCACGCAGTACGCGCATATGACCGCAGTGCTGGCCGCGCCCGAGCTCCTGGCGAGTCCCGTCGCCGCGTCGATACGCGAGATAGTGCCGACCATGCTGGCGGGACAGCACTACCTGCTAGTTGACGGTGACGACGAACACCTCTCATCTGTTAACACGTTGCAGGTGCTTTCAAGGTTGGGGGCAAGTAGCGAGATTTATGAATATTTCGAGCGGATCGGGACCGTGCAGGGCCCCCTGCTGAGACCGGTCGAGCCGCAGTTCGCGCCGTTTGTGCCGCTGGAGATGGCCGAGGCGCGGCGCTATAAGGGCAAGACCAACGAGGTTTTTACACGCGTTCTGCTCAACGCTGCGCTCTTCGCAGGGGGCTACGCCGAAGAGTTTACGGAACGCCTGAGGATACTCGATCCGCTGGCGGGCGGTGGGACGACGCTTTTCCTCGCCCTGGCCTACGGCTACGACGCATTCGGCGTCGAACTTGAGCGGCAGGATGTCGAAACGACCGCCGTCTTCGTCAAGCAGTACCTGGAGGGCGAGCGCATCTCGCACAAGGAACTGGACGAGCGGGGGCGCAAGGCCGGGCGGCGCTACCAGTTCGAGATCGGCCCCAAAGGCGACAGGCACTATTTCGTCCTGGCACACGGCGATACGCGCGAGGCCGGACTGCACATGCGCGAGATACCGGGCGGCCCACGCTTCCACGCCATCATCGGCGATCTCCCCTACGGCATCCAGCACTTCGGCGAGCTTGCGTCCTGGCTGAGCGGGGCCCTCACGGAGTGGGGGAAGCTGCTGCTGCCCGGCGGGACGCTCGCCCTGGCGTGGAACGCGACGCGCATCGACCGTGCGGAGATGATCGCGCTGATCGAGCGCTGCACCGATCTACGCGTGCGCAATGAGCCCCCCTATACGCAGTTCGCCCACGCCGTAGATCGGGTGATCAAGAAGCGCGATATCGTGATCGGCGTGCGCGCGTCGCGGTAGAAATCGGGATGTGACAACAATATATGATGCCTATACAACGGTGCCTTGTTCGCATATAATGATAGTGACTTGATCTACATATTTTTGTCAAGCATAAGTAATAACGCCCGTTTGTCGAGATGGGTCGTAGAACAGTGCTGTCTGCGATGTCATAACAACTTGCAGGTACCAGAGGGCGCTTCACGCCCGGTCGGTGACGCAAACTATGAGGAGTAGATTATGAACAGTCTCCCAAACATACTGAGTATCAGTCGGCTCATCGCCACGGCGGCGGTATTTGTGTTAGTTTTGATCAACCAGCCATGGGCCTTCCTGGTGGCGACACTGCTGTTCTTCCTGGCGTCGATCACGGATCTGCTGGACGGCTACCTGGCGCGTCGACTGAAGGTTGTTTCCTCGTTTGGTGTCTTTCTTGATCTGACCGCCGACAAAGTATTTGTTTCCGCGATCCTCATTGCCCTGGTACAGATCAAGCTGGTGCCTGCCTGGATCGTCGTCATCATCGTATCGCGCGAGTTCCTGGTCACGGGCCTACGCTCGATGGCGGCGGCGATGGGTAAGGTCATACCCGCTGGCGTGTGGGGCAAGCAGAAGACGTTCATTACGCTGGTCGCGATGGGCGCACTGCTACTGGCCAGGGGACTGGGCGCGCATCTCCTCACACTCTTCCCGCCGATGCTGCTCTTCAATAGCCAGACCCTGACCATCCCCGAACTGATGCAGTTACTCGCCGATGTACTGCTTATTCTCGCAACGATCTGGACCGTTTTCTCTGGCGTCGAGTACACGATTGGTGCCCTGCCACTCTTCCAGCAAGGTAGACAGGGGACCAGGCAATCGAATGCCTAGCGAGCGGATTTGTCGGCGCCAGCGGGTTCGGCGGTCGGGACGCTTACCTTCTGTCCCAACTTGCTCTCCGTTCCAGCCAGCAGGCGACGGATGTTGTCGGCGTGGAAGAAGATCACCAGCCCTGGCCCGATCAGCATAAAGGCCAACTGGGCAAGGCTGACCTTCGCGAAAAAGGTTGGATCGGCGAGGCCGACAAAGAAAAATATGACGCCGCAGATCATGATCGTCAGCGCGCCCACGATAGAGCCGAGCGAGACGTAGCGCCAGATAGCCATAGTGCTGAAGGTAGCGATGGCCGCGAGCAAAGTAGTGAATGGCGAGAGGACGAGAACAGCTCCAGCTCCTGTGGAGACGCCGCGCCCACCCTTGAAGCCGATAAAGATCGGGAAACAGTGTCCCAGTAGCGCCGCCAGCCCGGCGAGGCTTGGTCCCCAGCCCCCATTATAGAGGAACGGGACGAGTGTGGCGATCAGCGCCGGCCCAATCCCTTTCGAGAGGTCGACCAGAAAGACGATCAGGGCTGGGCCGTTGCCCAGCGTACGTCGTACGTTCGTCGCGCCGGTTTTATGGCTCCCGTATGCGCGGATATCGAAATCTTTGCCGCGCAGCAGCTTGCCCATCCAATAGCCAGAAGGAATAGATCCCCACAAGTAAGCGATAATTGCAGTGAGCAAGAGTGAACCGATGATTCCAGGCATCGTAGCCTCCTTCGTTGCATGACGGCCCCAGGTAGAGACCAACCTATCTATACTCATCAGGGACTCGTGCTTTGTCATTTGGCCCCATTATAGACGTTTTTGCTGGTGATAACAATAGTTGTGTTAGGGAGGCCAGGGTAGGGAATGTGGGTATTTGTGAGCGTACCGGTCGCCGCCATGGGGCTTTTATAGGCTCCATTGCCCATTCTGCCGCCAGAGAATGTTGTCTGTAAAGCGCTTTGAGCCGATGCAAACGATAACCTGGAACAATGTACCGGGCTGCGTGTCAGCCTGTTCTGCGAAGGTATCGGGATTGCATATATCGATGCGCTCGGGTGTGATGAGCGGATTGATCTGCAACAGATTCGCTATCGCCTGTTTAACGGCGGTGGAACGGCGTTCCCCGCTCTCGATCAGCGCTTTTCCATGTAGGAGCGCCTGGTAGATGAGTGCGGCGGCCTGCCGCTCTGGGAGCGAGAGGTTGACATTGCGGCTACTGATGGCCAGACCATCGCCCGCGCGTGCAGTGGGCAGGACGCTTATGCGTGCATCGATATTGAGATCGTGTATTAAATGCTGGACGACCATGACCTGTTGCGCATCCTTCTGTGCATAGTACACGACATCTGGATGTATGAGATGGAACAGCTTGATGGCAAGTGTAGCGAAACGTTGTATTTTTTCTCGCTCGCCCAGGCGCGCCAGTATTGCCCCGGTAGGAGTCACGCAGGTTGTGAAATCGGAGGGATACATATCCTCAAGACGCGGTATGAAAACAACGTCGATATTGTAGTTGTTGAGCACGTGCAGGTTGCGTTCAAGGTGCTGCAAGTACTGGATCTGTGTCGCGCCAGTATCAGGCTGGCATATGTTGCCTAAGAGTCCGACAACGGTGATCTCACACGAGCGCTTTGCTGCCTGGATGAGCATTTTATGACCATCATGGAGCGTAGTACTTCTGATGGGCACAAAGCCGACGGTACCGCTCGCGAGCCACCCGCGAGCGGTCTCGGTCATCTCCTTCAGATTCTCGATAATGCGCATAGCCCCTTCTCCATGAGAACGCCGTGTTCGCCAGCGTTCATATTTCTACACACATTAAAAAAAATTCATTGAAAAAATTACACGATGATGCAAGCGAACATAATTTCTGCTTGTTGTAGTGTGCACGGCGTATAGCGCCTGAAATTGTAACATGCTATACTACTGTATACGCTTTACTATAGGCGTAAGGAGATCAGATATGCATAGAATTGGACAGGTCGTAAAACTTCTTAGTCTTGGCCTCCTGGGCGGACTACTCGTTTTACTGCGCTACATTTTGAAAACTCCTCAACCTCTTGAAAGTGCCCTACCCGGCGAAAGTCATATATATAAATGGACGTATGGACACGTCTATTATAAAGCCCTCGGTGCGCGCGATGCTCCTCCTCTCGTGTTGCTCCATGCCCCTGGTATCGGCGCCTCAGCCTACGAGATGCGTCATATTGTCGCAGACCTGGCGCGTAGCTATCGTATTTATGTGCCAGATCTGCCCGGCTTTGGGCTTTCAGATCATCCCGATATCGACTATTCTGCTGATACCTATATTGCATTATATCAGGATTTCCTACGCGACGTCGTAGGAGGGCCAGCGGAATTGCTGGCCAGCGGTCTGAGTTGCAATTATGCTGTCGCCGTGGCCATCAATGTGCCAGAACTCTGCCTCCATTTGCACCTTCTCTCGCCCATAGCCTTGTTCCAGCGCTCCGGGTCGCGTCTCTGGCTGCAAGGCCTTACGCGTTTTTCCCTGTCCGGCCTATTGATTTACGCATTGTTAACGCCGTGCGTAATCTTGCGTAGAGTGATTGCCTGGCAGTATGCGTTGGACGAGAGGCAGCTCTCCGACGACGACCTCGATTACGCGTTCGCTGCTGCGCACCAACTCGGGGCTCAGTATGCTGCCCTTGCCTTTATAAATGGTAAATTAGGCCTGGATGTTTCGCGGCAATTGGAGGCTCTGCAGCGACCTGCGTCGCTGATCTGGGGCGTTTCCGCCCTGCGCCGCGTGCAATCCGTTGTGCCGCAGTATAGAATTGCGCCACAGGTACAGACGCTATCTCTGCCCGATGGCGGTCGCTACGTGCATGAGGCGTCACCACACGAAGTCATCGCGGCTATTCTACGCTGGCACGAAGCGTCAGAGCAAGCGCACGATCATGCGCGAACCGCTCAGATTGAGACGGATGGCGCGTTTCAGGCACCATTACCCGTTTCATCGACGACGGTCCCCCCTGAAAACGCGCCGTCGACAACGGCACAAAATAATCTACGGGCTGAGGTTACACCTCCTGTTGAAACGCCTGGAAAGCGTGAGCAGGCCGATGGGCAGCCTGAAAATGCCAATATCGAGGCTTACTGTCTGAAGTGCAAGCAAAAGCGCGCGATCCAGAATGCTAAAAGGACCGAAACCAGAAATGGGCGTAGCGCGATGGAGGGCACGTGCCCGGTCTGTGGGACGAAGATAATGCGTTTTGTGTCGGCATGATCTGTGGCGCTCTAAGGCGCTCTAAAGAACCTATTCACCTGTGTCGATAGAGTTTCTCAGGCCCACTAAATCTGGTGGCTGGCAGCGTTCTTTAGATCAAGATATAGCCGGGAGGTGAGGAATATTGCAGGGCGTTTCAATGTTACTAGATAAGTACTGGCGAATATACACAAGGGGGGATGAAAGTGGCGAAAAATCTCTTGACGTTCCGTATTTCACAACGTATAATCACCCTCATGTGTATTGAACACCTGCGTTTGGCCGATGCCTGAATGTGTCAGAAGCGTCAGAGACGCAGGAGAACGCGGCCTCAATCTGTGCGGCAGCGAACAGGAGCAACTTCCAGGCGTCATCACCTGTTTCGCTGCCTGTCAAGGTGTTCGTCCTCTTTTCCAGATGTGCGCGAGAAGAGGCTTCGATGGATGGGGTGAATGTGAAGTTTTCTTCACGGAGAAAACCCGCAGTGGACGCGAAATGAAAAAGTAAAAGAGGAATGGATGTAGTGGTAGACAGAAATGAAGGCATATATCTGGAAGATGCCAACAATAAGTCGCGAGTCTCACTACCAGGAGGAAATTTACAATGAGTATTGGTGGACAGAGTGATGCAAGGTCCGATCGAAAGGTATACCGCCTGACCCCCGAGGGCTTTGCCAAGAAAAAAGAACGTCTGGAATATCTGCGCACGGTCAAGCGCAAGGAGATCGCTGACTATATTCACGAGGCCAAAGAAGCTGGTGATATCAGCGAGAGCAGCGCATACGAGGACGCGAAGAACGAGCAAGCGAAAGTCGAAGGCGAGATCATCGAACTTGATCGCCTCATGGCTTTGGCCGAGATCATGACGCCAGACATGCATGACGAGGTAGATGGTCCACCCTCTGTGCGTATTGGTATGCAGGTGGAGGTCGAGAGCGATAGCGGCGCGAAGCGCACTTTCAAGCTTGTCGAAACATTCGAGGCCGATCCGAAAGCTGGTCTGATCTCCGACCAATCGCCTGTTGGCAAGGCGCTGATGGATCACGTCGTTGGCGACGAGGTAAGCGTAGCAACTCCTGGTGGAGTCACTTCTTATACTATTCTTGCTATCCGTCCCATGCTTTAATACTACCCCAGGACATGAGTTATCCCGGTAACTCTTCAGGTGGCCTCTTGACTCCTCAGCGCCTTTGGCGCTTCGCAGGTGGTTTGGTGTGGGTGGCGGCGTGGCGGCCCCAGCCGCCACGCCGCCACCCACAC
>Ga0137371_10000214_pt1 | contig 39159 bp, 30 predicted proteins | sample SagtaG_7_FD_104919 | JGI IMG/M metagenome (GOLD analysis project Ga0137371, IMG submission 104919) | Vadose zone soil microbial communities from Sagehorn Ranch, Mendocino, California, USA - Sage1_R_40_16 metaG | ecosystem: Environmental > Terrestrial > Soil > Vadose zone | place: USA...
CCTGGCGGCTGGTGCGGGACGCTATCCGGACAGAGCCGTTCGACGAGCTCGCGGTGAAAGGGAAGAGCACTTCAGTCCGGGCCTGGCTTCTCCACGACGTGCTCCCACACGAGCCAGATGTCGGCCGGCGGCTCGACACCCCGATCGTCGGACGCGAGCTCGAGCTCGCTCAGCTGCGCCAGGCCTTCGAGCGATCGGTCCGCGAGGAGCGCGCCTACCTCTTCACGATCCTCGGTGCGGCGGGGATCGGCAAGTCGCGGCTGGCGGGCGAGCTCGCGGCGTCGCTCGACGGGGCCGCTCGGGTCCTGACCGGCCGCTGCCTCCCGTACGGCGAGGGGATCACGTTCTGGCCGTTCGCCGAGATCGTGCGCGAGGCGCTCGGCGACGAGCCGCGCGAGAGCATTCTCGAGCTCATCGGCGAAGAGGACGGGGAGCGCATCGCGGACCTCGTCGAGGCGACTATCGGCCGTGGCGTCGCGACCGCGGTCACGACCGAGACCTTCTGGGCGGCTCGCACCCTCCTCGCCGAGCTCGCAAGGGCGTCGCCGCTCGTCGTCGTCTTCGAAGACGTCCACTGGGCCGAGCCGACGCTCCTCGATCTCGTCGAGCACCTCGCCGACTGGACACGCGCGCCGATGTTCCTGCTCTGCCTGGCCCGACCGGAGTTGCTCGAGGGCCGCCCCGGTTGGGCGGGCGGCAAGCTGAACGCGACCACCACGCTCCTCGAGCCCCTCTCCGTGAAAGAGTCCGAGGCGCTGATCGATGCGCTGCTCGGCGACGGCGTCCTCGACGTAGGTGGCCGAGACGCAGTCCGAGCGGCCGCTGAGGGGAATCCCCTCTACGTGGAACAGATGCTCGCGCTGCTCTCCGAGCGCCGGCGAGACGATCGGCGACCGGAGCTGCCGCCGACGATCCAGGCTCTCGTGGCCGCGCGCCTCGACCGCCTTGGCCCGGCGGAGCGCGTGGTGATGGAGGCAGCCTCGGTAGTCGGAAAGGAGTTCCGGCGCGAGGCGGTGGAGGACCTCGTCCCGCCAGAGGCCAGAGAGTCGGTCGAGGCGCACCTCCGCTCCCTCGTGCGACGCGAGCTGATGCGGCAGGGCCGCTCCCAGCTGCGGGGGCAGGACGGCTATTCCTTCGGCCACATTCTCATCCGAGACGTCGCTTACAGGGCTATCCCGAAGGAGCTCCGCGCGCGCCTCCACGAGCGGTTCGCGGCGTGGCTCGAGCGGACCGTGGGCGATCGGGTAACTGAATACGAAGAGATCATCGGCTATCACCTCGAGCAGGCGTTCAGGTCCCGAATCGAGCTCGCGCCGCCAAAAGATGCCGAGCGCGAGCTCGCGGCGCGGGCGGGTGCCCTGCTCGCCTCAAGCGGGCGGCGGGCGCTCGGCCGGGGCGACATGTCCAGCGGCGTCAACCTGCTCGGCCGTGCGCAGGAGCTGCTCCCGGCCGACAGCCCAACTCGGAGCGAGCAGACGCTCGAGCTCGCGTATGCGCTCTCTGCAGTCGGTGAGATCGCGCGGGCAATGGAGCTTCTCGACGATCTCGTCGGAGCGGCGAAGGCGGCGGGGGACCGACGACTCGAGACGCTGGCCCAGCTCGAGCACCTCCAGCTCGAGACGCTTATCGACCCCGCGTTCGACACGGCGCGACTCCTTCAGGCGACAGAGTCGGCGATCCCCGTGTTCGAGGCGGCGGGGGACGAGCAAGGACTGGCGCGCGCGTGGCTCACGGCCGCCGAGGCTCATCTGACGAACTGCCGCTGGGGCCTCTCCACGGAGGCCCTCGAGCGAGGGCTGCCGCACGCCCAACGAGCCGGCACGAAGGAACTCGTGCTCGTGCTGACGCATCTCGCAAACTCGCTTTACTGGGGCCCAACACCGGTCACTGAGGCGATCGACCGTTGCGAGGAGATCCTTGAGCTCGGAGCGAAGCACCGAACGGTGGAGGCCAACGTACTCTGCTACCTCGGCGGCCTTCTTGCGATGCAGGGTCGCTTCGATGAGTCGAGAGGGCATCTGTGGCGCGGCCGGGCCATCTTCGAGGAGCTCGGACACTCGTATGGCGTCGCTGCAAGCGCGCTTGTCGCCGGCCCGGCCCGCCTGCTCGCCGGCGACGCCGCCGAGGCCGAGGAACTCTTGAGAGCGGCGTGCACGACGCTCGACGCGATGGGTGAGACAGCGATCCTGTCCTCGGTTACCGCGTTCCTTGCGGAGTCGCTCTATGCACAGGGCCGGTTCGACGAGGTCGAACCGGTGACGCGGATCAGCGAGGCAGCGGCTGCCGACGACGACGAGGCGTCGCAGATCGGCTGGCGTGTTGCCAGGGCGAAGGCGCTCGCTCGGCGCGAGGAGCTCGAGCAGGCAGAGCGGCTTGCCCGAAGCGCGATTCACCGGGCGAAGGAGACCGACTTCCTCAACTTGCACGGCGACGCGCTCCTCGCCCTGGCGGAGATCCTCACAGCCGGCGGCCGAGAACGCGAGGCGGAGCCGCTCCTCGCCCACGCCGTGGAGCTCTATGTCCTCAAAGGGAATGTCGCCTCGGCGAACCGGGCTCGAAGCCTCACGTTCGGCTCAGCGCAGGGGCCCGAGACCACGGCTCGCGGTGAGGAACCCCGAGTTCGTCTCAACTGACTCCCAACTGACCGTGATGGAGACCGAAGCGTCTTGGTCTCCGCTCTTCACCTACCGGGCGTCTCGGTCGACGCCTCCGTGGACACATGGCGTTCCCCGCACCAACACCCGCATCCACGACACCGTCCGCCTCAACCTGAAGAACGGCAAGATCCGGTAGACCGACGACATCGACGAACCGCTGCCGCAAAGCGCGTCGGCGATCACGCGGAGCGGGCGATCAGAATGCAGGCGCCTTGTTGGTTCGACCACTCGAGCTGGACGGTGTAGCTGCCGAGCTGGCGCGTCTGCCACGCGCAGATGTCGCCGATCTCGCCGTTCGCGTCGTCGTACCAGCCCTGGCCTGGCACCGGGTCAGTGATCGCCTCGCAGAGCTCGTGCGAGCTCGTCGAGGTCAGCGCGTCAAAGAGCGCAAGTCCACCGGCGCAACCTGCACAACCTGGGTACGGCATCACTGCGTAGAAGACGGACGCGTCGATCGCGCTGTGGTAGCCACAGAACGCCTGGCAGGAGCGGCTACCGCCCTGCACGACAGCGACATCCGGTGGCAGATAGAGAAAGTAGAGCGTGTTCGGCGTCGCGGCGGGAACGCTGCCGTCCGCGATCAGTTGCTGAAGCGTCTGCTGGATCAGCGCATCGGTGACCGTACTTTCGAGTGCCGGTGCAGTGATCGTCGCCGTGCCGCTGCGGCTGCCGTAGCCAATCGTTGTGCCGCCCGCACTGTATTCCGCCAGCTGGTCGAGCAGCTCGCTCGTCAGCACGAAGTCGAAGAACCCATTCAGCCGATCAGCCAACCCGGGCCCATCACCCGACTGCCACCACGACCCCCAGAACAGCGTGAACACCTCAACCGCACCCAACAGCGGGCCGCCGTTGAAAACCAGCTGCGGCGGCGCCAGGGCAGACGCTCCATGCGCCGGTGCCGCGAGCTCATCGACGCGATGCACCGGAACGATCCGAACCGGATCACGACCCGCATCCGCAGACAAAGCACGGTCGTCGTCGATCGCCATCAAGACCTCCCCGCCACAAGTCGCACACGGAACTGCTGACCCGCCAAGACAATAGACCGCAGCGCGAGACGGGTCCCGACGCTCAGGCTCACCTGACGTGGCGTCGCCTCAAGCCGACGCCACGTGACACGAGGCGAACCAGGGGGCGGGCGCGGCTTTGCTCTTCTCGCTTTCCTGTAATCGCCGCCGAGTCCACTTCGAACGCGAGATGCTGCGCGGACCCGCGGACGCGCAGGTCGACCAGCTCCGCTCCGACGGATGGGATCCCGACGGCGCCCGCCGCATCCCCAGCGAGGGCGCCGCCGCCGAACAAGCGCAGGTGGAGAACCTCGATAACGACCCGCGCTGGCGCCGCGGCCGCCTGCGCGACATTGTCGCCAAAGCATCCGAATCTATCTGGCTCAACGACGCGCTTCGCGCAGCATCCCCAAGGGCGCAGAAGACGCCCCGGCTCATCCGAGAGAATTCCCGATCCAAACAGGGAGGGCGAAGTGGATCAGTTCATCGGTGAGATCAAACTCGTTGCGTTCAACTTCGCGCCCAGGGGTTGGGCGCTCTGCGCGGGACAGCTGCTTCCCATCAACCAGAACCAGGCCCTGTTCGCGCTGCTCGGCACGACGTACGGCGGCGACGGCAAGACGACGTTCGCGCTTCCGGACCTGCGCGGCCGCGTGGCCGTGGGCGCCGGCAAGACCAAAACTGGAACGACCTACAACCCCGGTTCGACCGGCGGCACGGAGACGACCAAGCTGACTGTCGGGCAACTTCCGGCACACGCGCATTCGGTCGCGGCGACGAGCAATGCGGCGACGAAGAAGAATCCGAGCAGCAACTTTCCGGCCGGAGGCGGCTCCTACGGCACGACCCACAACGTTCAGATGAACGCGTCGATGATCGGCAAGCGCGGCGGCGGCCAGGCTCACGACAACCGCCAGCCGTATCTGAGCCTCGAGTACATCATCGCCCTCGAAGGCATCTTCCCGTCTCAGACATGACGAGAGCTCCCCGAAGCGCGGCTCGACGCCGAGCACCGCGTGCCCCCGAAGGACGGGGCGATAGCGCGGGCGAGCTGCCAAGCGACGCACGCCGCTTAGCGGCCGTGCCGGGAACTAAGTCAGCGGACGCAGTCGTTCAGCTGTGACGCCAAAGGCAGCTCACTGCTTTGGCCCCATCGCCGCGAGCACGGTCGTGACCATTGTCTGCTCGACCGCGGCTTCGGATATTCGGCCACTCTGTAGCTCGGCGCTTGCGGTATGCACAATCGCGCGAAGCACCGCGAGATGCCACGAAACCGGGACATCGCTCCGGAAGACGCCGTCCTTCTGCCCGCGTTCGATCAGCGGCGCGAAGTGAGTCATGACAGGGAGGTGACGGCGGTGTAGTTCCTTCGCAGAGAGCCGAGTCGTGTTGATCGCGAGCAGGGCGTGGAACCGACTGAGTTGCTGCCAGGTCGCGCGGAGCACTCGCTCCAGCGCTTCTTCTGGCTCGCCACGTGTCGGCTCGGCCTCACTTGTCGCCTGAGCGACGTCCGCGACCGCGTGCTCCATGACAGCGTCGAGCAGAGACTCGCGTGTCGGGAAGTGAACGTAGATCGTCGCTCGCACGACACCCGCGCGGCGAGCGATCTCAGCCATGCTGGCATCGGGATCGCTCGCCAACGCGTCGAGCGCGGCTTCGAGGATTGCCTGGACGCTGCGGTCTGCGTCCGAGCGGCGGCGCCTCTGCGTTTTGGCGGGTGTCGTCTGCTTTGCCATCTCAGTGAACGGGCATCGCAACGGGGTTGAGGCGGAGCTTCGGCACGAAGTCGCGAGCATGCGGAAGAACAGCGAATGCGGTCAAGCTCGCGAGACTAGTCAGGATCCCGGCTGCCACGAACGCGTGCGAGATCCCCGAGGCGGCCTGCGCACCGCCCAGTGCTCCGGTGGCACCGGCCGCGATCGTCGAGAAGACCGCGATACCGATCGTCCCGCCGATCTCGTGGCCGGTTGAGTTCAAGCCGGAGATCATCCCTGACTCGTCCTCGCGAGAGCCGGTCAGGATTGCGATCGAGACCGAGACCACTGCGATGCCGAGTCCGAACCCAGCCACGAGCATCCCGGGAAGGACGTTGCGGAGATAGCTGCCGTTCTCACCAACGTGGGCGAGGAGGCCCATCCCGCCGGCGGCGATCGCGAACGCTGAAGCAAGAGGCACGCGTACGCCGTGGCGACCGACGATGTGCCCAGCTGCGTGAGCGCCGATCCCTGCCGCAAGAGCGAGCGGCACGAACGCGAGGCCGGTCATCAGCGGGCTTGTGCCGAGGACGTTCTGGAGGTAGACCGAGCAGAGGAAGAAGAGCCCGAAGATCGATCCGGCAGCGGCGAGCATGAGGAAGAGCCCTCCGCCGACTGCGCGATCGGCGAGCCGCCCGATCTTGAGCAGCGGCTTCTCGGTGCGGGTTTCGAGGACGGCGAACGCTGCGAGGCCCGCCACGCCGACGAGAGCGAAGGTGAGCGTCTGGGTAGAAGTCCAGCCTGCACTTGCGCCCTGCGTGATGGCATAGACCATTGCTCCCAAGCTCGCGGTTGCGAGGATCGCACCGGGTAGATCCATCCCGCGCCAGCGGGGCTTCTCCGCGTCGGTCGGGATGACCTGGAGCGCTGTAACCGCAAGCACGACGGCGACAGGGAGGTTCACGAAGAAGATCATCCGCCAGTCGGCGAACTCTGTCAGAAGCCCACCAGCGAGAACACCGATCGCTGCACCCGCGCCGCCGACCGCACCCCAGGCCGCGAGCGCCTTCGCCTTCGTGTGGCCGTGGAAGCAGGTCGTGATGATCGACAGCGCGGCCGGAGAGAGCATCGCGGCGCCCAGTCCCTGGCCCGCGCGCGCTGCAAAGAGCGCACCGGTAGTTCCAGCGAGGGCCGACGCAAGGGATGAGAGGGTGAAGATACCGAGGCCTGTCAGGAACAGGCGGCGGCGCCCGAGCAGGTCGGCGGCACGGCCCCCGAAGAGCAAAAGGCTTCCGAACACGAGGGAGTAGCTCGTGATCGTCCAGCTGATCTGTGAGCCGCTGAGCTGCAGGTCCTTGGCGAGGCTCGGCAGGGCGATGTTCACCGCGGTGATGTCGAGGATGACCATCAGCTGTGCGACCAGGAGCACGAGCAGGAGCGCTGCGTTTCTCCGATTGGATGCAGCGTTGCCTTCAGCGAGGTCAGGCGGCTGACTGTGGCTCTTCTTGTGATGCATGAGGTGCCTCCCAATAAATTGGGCGTTGGTGTCTGAGATAATAAATCAGACAACAGTGTCCAATGTCAAGGGAGTTTCTCGGGTGATGAGGGCGAAGCGCAGGCGAAGACTGAGGAGCCGGTCGAGACAGGTCGTCGTTTGGCGAAGATAAGCTCAGCGCGCCGTCCCAGGGGCGCGGCGCTCGTCGCGCGACCGCAAGTGCCGATGCGCTGCGTTCGCCTCAGGAAGAGCGGGCGCGGCACCGTTTTTGACCGGAGTACCGTTCAACCAATGCTTTCAGCCGAGAACTTGAACACGGCGATTCCCAACGCGCGGGAAAAGACGAGATGAGCGGGATTCGCGAGCGCCTCGAGCGGGATGTCGTCCTCGGAGCGGAGGGCTACCTGTTCGAGCTGGAGCGGCGCGGCTACGTCAAGAGCGGGCCGTTCGTACCGGAGGCGGTGCTCGACTTCCCCGAGGCCGTCCGCGAGCTCCATCGCGAGTTCCTCCGTGCCGGCGCCGAGGTGATGGTCGCCTTTACCTACTACGGCCACCGCGAGAAGCTGCGGGCGATCGGACGTGAGGCCGACCTCGAGCCGCTGAACCGGGAGGCGCTGCGGCTCGCGCGGGAGGTCGCGCGCGAAGGCGACGCGCTCGTCGCCGGCAACATCTGCAACACGTGGGTCTACGACCCCGAGGCGCCCGAGAGCTCCGGCGAGACCGTTCGGGAGATGTACCGCGAGCAGGTCGGCTGGGCGGCCGAGGAGGGCGCCGACTTCATCATCTCCGAGACGAACGACTACCTCGGCGAGGCGCTCATCGGCCTGGAGGTGATCCAGGAGTTCGGCTTGCCGTCCCTCGTCACGTTCGCCTCGACGAGCGATCGGACGATCGACGGCCACGAGCTCGACGAGGCCTGCAGGGAGCTGGAGGCAAGCGGCGCCGACGTCGTCGGGCTCAACTGCTCACGCGGGCCGGAGACGATGCTGCCGCTCATGGACAGGATCAGATCGGCAGTCGTCTGCCACGTGGCGGCGCAGCCGGTTCCGTACCGGACGACGGCCGACCAGCCCACCTTCCAGTCGCTGCGGGAAGCCGACGGATCCCGCGTCTTCCCGCTCGCGCTCGATCCGTTCCTGTGCACGCGCTTCGAGATGGCGGACTTCGCCGCCTCGTCCCGGGACCTCGGCGTCAACTACGTCGGCGTCTGCTGCGGCGGTGCTCCGCACCACGTCCGCTCGATGGCAGAGAGCCTCGGCCGGGTCGTCCCGGCGAGCCGGTACTCGCCCGAGATGGAGCTCCATCCAGTCCTCGGGGAAGCCGTCCGGGACAAAGAGAAGAAGTTCGCCAACTGGAAGGACTGACACGGCGCGCGTCGCCGTCGTCGGCGCCGGCGTCGTCGGTCTCGCCTGCGCATGGGAGCTCCGCCGTGCCGGCGCGAGCGTCGTCGTGGTCGAGCGAGGGACCGTCGGCGGCGGCACGTCGTTCGGCAACACCGGCTGGGTCACGCCGAGCTTCACGTATCCGCTGCCGGCGCCGGGGATGGTCCGCGAGGGGCTGCGCCAGCTCGTCACGGGGGGCGAGGCGTTCGTGCTGCGGCCCAGCCTCGACCCGGGCTTCGTCCGCTGGCTCTGGAGCTTCCGGCGAAGCTGCAGCCCGGCGCGCTTCGACGCCGGCGTTCGCGCCTTGCTCGCGCTCAACCGGCGCACGCTCGAGCTGTTCGACGCCTACCGCGAGGCCGGGGTCGCGTTCGAGATGCACACGGCCGGTCTCGTCGTCGCGGCGCGCACGCCCGAGGGGCTCGACCTGTATCGCAGGATCTTCCGGCGACTGCGCGAGCTGGGCTACGAGGGCGGGACGATCGACGAGCTCGAGCCTGCGTCACTCGCCGCGCTCGAGCCGGCGCTCGACGCGTCCCGGATCGTCGCGGGGCTGCATGCCCGGGTCGACCGGTTCGTCCGTCCCGAGGAGCTGACGAGCGGTCTCGCGGAGCACCTCCGGGCCGGCGGCGTCGAGATCCGCGAGGGCTGCGAGCTGCGCCGGCTCGAGCGGCGGGACGGCAGCTGGTCGCTCGAGACCACAGCGGGCGAGCCGGTGACGGCCGAGCGGATCGTGGTCGCGGCGGGTCTTGCGACCGCCCCGCTGCTCCGCCGCCTCGGCGTGCGCGTGCCGCTCGTGGGTGCGCGCGGCTACAGCGTCACGCTCGCCGGCCGGGGCACCCCGCCCCGCCACGCCCTCTATCTCGCCGAGGCCAAGCTCGGTCTGAGCCCGTTCGACGGCGCCGTCCGGATCGCGGGCGTGTTCGAGCTCGGTGCGCCGACCGCGGAGGCCCCGGCCGGCGCCGGCGAGCGGCTGCTCGCCGCGGCGCGCCCGTATCTCTCCGGCTGGCAGCCCGAGTCCGACGGTCCCGTGGAGGCGTGGGCGGGCCTGCGGCCGGCGACGCCCGACGGGCTGCCGCTGATCGGAGCCCTGCCCGGGCTCGAGAGCCTCTACCTCGCCACCGGGCACGGCATGCTCGGCGTGACGCTCGCTCCCGCGACGGCCGCCCTGCTCGCCCCGCTCGTGCTCGAGGGACGCGCCGCTCCCGAGCTCGGGCCGTTCGATCCCGGCCGGCGGCTGTAGGCCCGAGGCTCAGGCTGCGGCGGGCGCCATCTCTGCGGCGAGCCCATGGACGCGGTCGGCCGCGTCCTTCGTGAGCGGGTCGCCGTGGCCGACGCGACGATCTGGGCGTCGAGGGCCGCCATGCGCCGCAGCGAGACGGCGAACAGCGTGTCGACGAGCGTGAGCTCGCCGCCGTCGTCGATGAGGAAGGCGTGGACGTGACCGCCCTTGCCGTGACCGAGGCTGTGGATGCCGGGCGCGAGCTCGGTCAAGAGGCGACCGCCCGCCACGGCGCGAACGGGTTTGCGACGCCGTCCAGCGCTCGCTCGAGCTCCGGGAAGTGCCGGAGCAGCACCGATCGCATGCTGTTCGACTCGACCCACTCGATCCCGGCGGCCGTGTACACCTCGGGCCGGTAGTCGTCGGTGAAGAACCGGTCGGCCTCGAGCCGCCGCGAGGCCATCAGGATGAAGACGCGAAAGGCCGTGTCGCTGAACCCGAATCCCTTCGGACACGGCTCCGCGTAGAGCCCGACCATCAGGTCGACGCGCTCGATGTCGCCGCCGTAGACGCGGCGAATCTCCTCCGCCCACTCCGAGTTGTCGGTCAGCTCCTCGAACGTCTCGATGGGCTTCAGGTGGAAGAGCCGTCGAAACTCGTTGTAGCGGGGGACGCCGCGCTCGCGCGAGCGGACGATGTCCGTGGCGGCGAGGTCGACGATCTCGCCGTCGGGCCGCTCGAGCCGCTGCAGGAAACGCGGATAGTTGTGCAGCGTGATCGCGCCCGGGTGCGCGATCCCGAACGAGTAGAGGGCGTCGGCGAGCGGAACCTGCTCGAGACACTCGCGCACGTGCGCCGCGCCGATCTCGGGGAAGGTCCGCTCCTGGAGGACGCGATCGTCGCCGAGCGAGCGGAAGACGACCTCGTCCGGGATCAGCGGATGCATCCGGTAGACGGCCACGAACTCCTCGGTCAAGGAGTAGGGCACCCCGTGCAGCTCCTTCGGCGAGCCGGGGATCCCGTGGACGAGCTCGATGCGGGTGCGGCGCCCGAATCGCTTGTCGAACCGCTCGCCGAGGATCCCCCACCAGTTGGTGCGCAGCGCCAGCACGGTCGTCGGGTGAGCGATGATCGCGGGCGTCCAGTCGACTGTGTGGATCTTCGCCATCAGCGCGGCGTTGACCAGCCGAGCCTTCTCGTAGAGCTCGTCGTCGCCGAGGTCGGGATGCTGCTCGTGCAGCCGGTCACAGATCGCGTTGTGCTCGAGCATGAACAATGCGTGCAGGAGGGCGAGCCCGACCCAGAAGTTGCCGGCGACGCCGCTGAGGTCGAGCCGTGCCTCGACCTCCTTCGGGACGAGGCCGCTCGCGTCGACCCGCAGCTTCCCGCCCTCGCCGGAGCGCAAGGCGCGCGCGAAGGCGGGGTCGCTGCCGTAGATCTGCGAGCCGTCCCACCAGTGGGTGTCGGCCGTGACGAACGTCGGCGGCCCGTCGCCGTCGGCGCTCGGGTCGCGCCGCGTGCGCGGGATCTGCATCGGGTGCTGCGGCCAGGGATCGTCTTCCGCGAGCGGGATCGCCCACGGCTCGTCCGAATCGTTCTTGCCGTGGCTGAACCAGTCGTGCACCTCGAACTGGATCCAGGCGGCCGCGAGCAGGTTCAGCGTCGTCGCGGGCTTGAACTCGTCTCGCGTCAGAAGCTCGAGGCTGACCGTCCGCGGGTTCGGCGCGAGCAGCTTCCCCGGCGGATCCGGATACACGTGCTTTAGCGGGACGTTCCGCCCGAACCGGCTGCCGATGCTTCCCATCAGCGGATCGGCAAGGTCGTTGTACGTCCCGTCGAGCGTCCGCGCCGTCAGATGGCGCGCGGGCCCGCCGTCGGTCGCCGGCGGCCGGTCGGCGGCGCCCCGGCCCGTGTCGTACAGGTTCTCTGCGCGCAGACGGTCGCGAATTCCGACGAGCGTGAGCATCGCCAGCGGCCGCGGCAGCCGGTCCCAGCCAAAGCGGTGGTCGACGGCCTCGGCGACCGAGCTCGAGAGCCGCGACAGCAACGATGGTTTCATCCGGACGTCCTCCCACTGACGGCGTGTCGCCGGTCGGCTCGTCCCTACCGGACGATCAAAGCGCCAGCGCGCGCCGGAGTCAACACGAGCCGGTAACGACCTGGTGGACTCGGTTGACTGTCCACCTGGGCCGTCCTATGCTCGGCCGGCAGGTCTTAGAGCGACGAGAGTGGGTTGAAGGTGAACTGGGCACCACTTCGTTGCTGCGGCGATGCGGCGTCCTGCCCATGCGGGTGGGCCGAGTTGCGGCGTGACCGTGTCGTCGAGGGGTCGGGAGGCGAGGACCCGAGACGCCGGTAGACGCTCCCGCAGTAGTCGCCCATCGGGCCGAAGTGGGACAGGGGCTGGGGCCCGCGCAGGGCGCTCGACTCGCGCTGCTCGGCGCCTTCGACCTCACGCTCGACGGGGAGTCGGTTGCGCTGCCGATGAACGGACAGCGGGTGCTCGCGTTCCTCGCGCTGCAGGGGCACTCACTCCTCCGCTCGTATGTCGCCGGCTCGCTCTGGCTCGACTCGACCGACGACCGGGCGGCCGGCAGCCTGCGCTCGGCCATCTGGCGCCTGAACCGGCGCCACCGGCTCGTCGAGGCGACCGGCGAGCGGCTGCGGCTCGCGGGCAGCGTCACCGTCGACATCCATGACGCGATCGTCCAGGCGCACCGGCTGCTCGACCCCGACGACTCCGACTGTCCCGGGCCGAGCGACATCCGACCCGTCCTGCTCGCCGGCGACCTGCTCCCCGACTGGTACGACGACTGGGTGGAGATCGAGCGCGAGCGGTTCCGCCAGCTGCGCGCGCACGCGCTCGAGCTGCTCTGCGACCGGCTGACCGCGGCGGAGCGGTTCGGCGAGGCGGTCGAGGCCGGCCTCGCCGCGACGAAGAGCGAGCCGCTCCGCGAGAGCGCGCACCGAGCGCTCGTCCGGGTGCACCTGGCCGAAGGAAACCGCAACGAGGCGCTGCAGCTGTACCGGCGCTTCCGCAGGCTCCTCCACGACGAGCTCGGGCTCGAGCCCACGCCCAAGATGGAGGCACTCGTCGCCGGCGTCACGTCGCGGTGACGATGTGGTGACGCCGCCTCGCGCAAGATCGCGGGGTGGCGCCCCGGCCGGCTGAGCGTACCGGCGTCCTCGTGATTCGCGCGTGGTTCGAGCCCGGACCCGGCGGCGGTCTTCGCGCGCGCATCCGGCGCACCGTCGACGTCTCGTCCCCCGGCGAGACGGTCACCGTCACGGCGTCTCCGGAGGAGATCACGCGGGTCGTCGTCGACTGGCTCGACGCGTTCATCCTCGCGGCAGTCGAGGTGACGGAGCGGTGACGGCGCAGTGACGCAGGACGGGGACACTCGTCGCGACCGGCACGATGGACCCACTCAACAGTGAAGCTCTGACAGGACTGACGTCGGCCCTGCAGTCCCTGCTCCCGCCCCCGGCGGACCCGACGCTCGTCCCCGATCTGGCGGTGAGCCCGACCCGGTTCGCGCCGACCGGGCTGAACGGATTCGTGGGCTTCAACCACGATCCGGAGGGGGAGATCGTCGGCCGGCGCGTGAAGGCGAACGCGATCGTCGGCGTGAAGACGAAGACGCTCGACACGTTGAACGGCGCCGTCGCGGGCGTGACCGCGGCGGTCGTCGGCGCGCCGCGGAGCGACCTTCGCCGGCTTGGAATCCTCGACGTCGGCGTCGCGGGGGTCGGGTCTCAGGCTCCGCCCGGGCCCGGCCCGCACGGCGTCGCCCGCCAGGAGGTGACCTTCGACGTCTCGTACGAGTACCTCAAGCTGCCCGCCTCGCCGAGCGGCGTGATCGGCGCGATCCCGCTCGACGTGGACCTCTCGCGCGACCACGACCCGTCGACGCTGACGGCGATGGAGTTCAACGAGCAGTCCCTCGCCGACTTCGAGGTGGTCGACGATCCGGCCGCGACGAGCAACGGCCCTTCGGCCTGGCAGTTCGACGCGGTGGAGCAGCGCATCCAGCAGACCTCATCGATCTTCGGCGGCACGGCGGCGGTGAACGCGAACAAGCCGGGCACCTACCTCGTGCTGCGTACGACGCCGAGCCGCCCCGCGGTCGCCGACCTCATCCTCCGCGCCGAGGTCGAGTCGGGCGACGACCAGGGAATCGGGCTCGTCTTCCGCTACCGGGACGACGCGAACTTCTACTTCTTCGTCGCGAACAACAACAAGGGGTACCGCCTGCTCGCCAAGAAGGTGGCCGGGACGTTCCAGCAGGTGGCGCTCGACGCGACGAAGAGCTACACCGTCGGCGCGATCACGCGGCTGAAGGTCGTCGCGGTCGGCCCCGACCTCCAGGTGTTCGTCGACGATGAGCCCGCGTTGACGGGCTCCGACTCGTCGCTTCCCGACCCCGGCCGGGTCGGGCTCATGGCCTACCGGAACCCGCAGGCCTTCTTCTACAGCATCGAACTCGTCGCGATCTAGCGCGAAAGGAGGAAGTGGATGGCCGAGACCTTCGCACTCGACAGCCTCGTCCTACCGGGGACGTACGTCCAGGTACGAGCCGAGGCACTGATCGCCGGAGCGGCTGTCTCCACAGGGAACATCGGGATCGTCGGTACGGCGAGCTCAGTTCCCACGGTGACGGAGATCCTCTCCGGGTACGACGACGCGCTGAATGCGTTCGGCGCGTATGACGCGTTCGCGGGCGGCGCGGGGGCGCAGAACCTCACGCGCGGCATCGAGCTCGCGTACCGAAACGGCGCGGGCGTGATGTTCGCGCGGGCGCTCGCCGACGGCGCCGGACAGTCCGACTACACCGCGGCGTTCGAGCAGCTTCTGAAAGACGACGTGAACATCTTCGTCGCGCCGCAGCTCCCGACCGCCGACGCACTCGCCGTCTTCGGCAGCGTGCTCGAGGAGGCGGAGAACAACGGCAAGGACGTCATGGCGGTGGTCGGCACCGACAAGACGGACGTCGCCGACATCGCCGCCGAGGTCCCCGACAACGACCGGATCATCTTCGTCGCGCCGGGCATCCAGGCGTACGACTCGGCGGAAAAGGATATGGTCACGCTCCCGGCCACGTACACCGCCGCCGCGGTCGCCGGGCTGCTGAGCACGCTCGTGCCGCAGTCGAGCCCGACGAACAAGGTGTTGCCGGGGGTGCCCGGCCTCGCAGAGCGGTTCACGTACGGCCAGGAGAAGACGCTTGTCCAGGACCGCGTGCTCGTGCTCGAGCAGCGCGGCGGCGTGCGCGTCGTCCGCGGGCTCACGACCGACTCGGGCGCGTTCCGCCAGATAACGACGCGGCGCATCACCGACTACGCAAAGGCCGGGATGCGTGCCGTGTCGAACCCGTTCATCGGACGGCTGAACAACGCGCGCGTGCGCAAGGCGCTGAACGGCGCGATCAACGGCTTCCTCAGCGCGATGGTCGCCGACGAGGCACTGATCAGCTACGAGCTCGCCGTGACCGCGTCGCGTGCGGACGAGATCGCGGGCCGCGCGATCGTGAACGCGATCCTCCGGCCGACGTTCAGCATCGACTTCGTCGCCGTCACGCTCACGCTCGAATAGGAGGCCCTCCTTGGCAGTCAACACGAGTATCTACACGGGCGCCGACGGCGCGATCAGCCTCTCTGTCCCACAGGGCAAGGAGGGCGACACCGCGCAGGGCGTGCTCACGGCGTACGACCTGATCTCGGTCGGGCGCGTGCAGAGCGTGCGCGTCGAGGTGAAGTCCGACGTCAAGGTGTACAACGAGCTCGGGAGCCGCTATCCGACGCAGCTCCGGCCGGGCAACGTCACGATCACCGGCACGATCGGCCGGGCCTTCATCAACGGGGCCCTGCTCAAGCTCCTGCTCGGCGACGCGGCGACGAGCCGGCCCGCGGCGAGCTGGACGCAGCCGGCGTTCAACATCACGCTGCTCGTTGAGAACGCGGCGATGCCCGGCGTGCGCAGTACGGTCACGCTCCACGACGTCAAGATCCACAACTGGGTCTACGACCTGCCGGAGGACGACGTCGTGATGGAGTCGGCCGAGTTCACGGCGCTCTTCATCGACGTCGGAGACGAGCCGACGTGATCCTCTCGAGCGAAGAGCTCGTCGCCGGCGGCGTCCTGACCTACGAGATCGAGGTGCCGCCGGCGGTGCTCCGCCCGGGAGAGGGCAACGGGAACGGGGCCGTCGCGGGGACCGTCCGCGTCCGGCCGCTGACGGTCGCCGACCTGCAGACGATCACCCGGGCGGCGAGGGAGAGCGACTCGCTGATGGCGACGCTGATGGTCCAGCAGGCGGTCGTAGAGCCGGAGCTGACGATCGCGCAGGTGACCTCGTTCCACATCGGGCTGGTGCAGTTCCTGCTCGAGCGGATCAACGAGGTCAGCGGGATCACGACGACGGTGGAGCAGCTGACCGAGGCGGTCGACGCGCCGCTCTCGAAGGCGACCTTCCTGCTCTCCGAGCGGTTCGGCTGGACGCCGAAGGAGGTCGGCGAGCTGACGCTCGGCCAGGTGCTGCTCCACCTCAGGCTGCTCGGTGAGCGAGCCAGGCCCGCAGCCCGCTGAGGCGGCCGTCGCGGCGGCCGTCCGCGGCGTTCGGGTGGCTGCGGCGCAGCTGGCACAGCCGCTCGGCGCGGCCGGCTTCGCGTTCGCAGCGGCGCAGGCACTGCCGTCGGTCGTCGAGCCTGCCCTCGAGGCGCTCCAGCCTTCGCCGTTCAGCGTGCTCTTCGGCATGACACCGGCCGACGCGGCGCGTCCCAGCGGTCCGAATGCCCCGCGCCGCCGGACGCCGCGGAGCGCTCCGTCGCCTTCCCGGCCGGCGGCCGCCGCCGGTGCGGGAGCCGCGGCGCCGGTGACCGCCGCCTCGGCGCTGGCCGAGCTCGTGCGCGACGCGGCCTCGGTCGCGCGGGAAGCAGTGATCCGCGCGGCGTCGACCGCTGTGCGTCCGGCTGGGCAGATGCCGCTCGGGGGCCTGGGGGCCCTGCTCGGCGGCCGGCAGGCTCCGGCCGGGATCGGGTCGATCCTCGCGGGACCGGCTGCCGCGCCTCCGTCGGGAACGATCCTCTCGCCGGTCGTCGACGAGGTGTTCGCCGCGGGGGAGAGCGCGCTCGGCACGATGGCGAGCGCGATGGGTGCCGTCGCTCCACCGGCGGCGGCGGCGCTGCAGGAGCTGCAGCGGCTCGTCGCGGCGGCGGAGTTCGGCGTCGGCATGTCCCGCTTCGCCGCCGAGGCTCCACAGGGCGCGCACGGGCCGGCCTCGCGCAGCGGACACGGCGCCGGTGCGGGTGCCGCCGCTCCGGTGGGGACGTTCGGTACGGGCCCCGCCGGTCCGCGTGCCCCCTCCGGCCCCGGCGCCGAGAGCGCATCGCAGCCCGCAGAACCGGCCGCTCCGGTCGCCGAGCCGCCCGCCGCTCAGCGAGACGCCCTTCGCCGGAGCCTGCTCGCTCCGACAGGCGACTCGGCCGCCGCCGACCGCGGCTCCCTCGCGACGGCCGCGCCTCCCGAACGCGACGACCTCGCGTGGCTCGTCAACGAGGCGCTCGTCGAGCAGGCCCGCCGCCACGGAGTCGACCTCTCGTGAAGGTCAAGCCCGTCCTCGGCGGCTGGGAGATCCCGCACATCGCCTCGATCGGCTCGCTCGAGCAGCGCTCGTTCGCCGAGCTCGAGGTGCCGGGGAAGACCGCGAGCCTGTTCCAGGATCTCGCCGCGACGCCGACGCGGATCGTCATCACCGGCAGCCTCTACGGCGACGAGGACCGCGACGACTTCCTCCAGCAGGTGCGCGGGAAGTTCCGCGCCGGTGAGCCGGTCACGTTCGTCGCCGACATCGTCACCGCGACGGAGGTGCAGTACGTCGTGATCGAGACGTTGCGGTTCGAGCAGAGCGCGACGCGTCCCGACGAGATCGAGTACCTGATCGGGGTGCGGGAGAGCCCGCCGCCGCCGCCGCAACCCGATCCAGGCCTCGACGCGGGGCTGCTCGACGAGGCGGGCGGCTTCCTCGATTCGGTCACCGGCGCGCTCGGCGCGCTCGACGCCATCGGCGTGCCGAGCTTCGGCGACCCGACGCCGCCGCTGAAGGGAACGCTCGACGGCGTCAAGTCGGCGCTCGGGGGCCTCGACGGCGTCCAGACCCAGCTGGGCGACCTCTTCGGGACGGGAAGCTGACGTGCCGACGATCCTCGACCAGCTCGGGCAGGGGCTCAGCGACAGCGGCCTGACCGGGAACCTCGGGACGCAGATCGGAAACCTCGGCGGGATCGGCGACGCGCTGACCGGCCTCGTCTCACACCCGCCCGGCTCGATCGGCGAGTTCGGCGCCGCGCTCAACGAGCTTCCGATGCCCGCGCTCGAGGGCGCGGGCGACCTGCTGCACAGCCTCGGCTCGCTCCAGCACGCCCTCCCCGGCGACCTCTCGTCGGTGACCGGCGGGCTCACGTCCGGGCTGGACTCGCTCGGGACGACGGTGCAGAGCATGACGGGGATGCTCGGGCACGCGCTCGAGGCCGTGCTCGCCGTCGCCCGGCTCTCGACTGTCGACCTCCGGTGCGCCGAGCCGCCCGCCGCGGGGGGCGGCGGCGGTGGTGCTGGCGGAGGAGGAGGCGGCGGGGGCGGAGGCGGCGGCGGAGGGGGCGGAGGCGGCGGCGGCGGCGGCGGAGGGGGCGGAGGCGGCGGCGGCGCGCCGCCCGCGCCGAACCCGAACGCGACCGCGCCGCTCGAGAGCATCTCCTCGGTGCTCGACGCGGCGCCCGACTCACTCGACGCCGGGGTCGCGCTCGAGCTCCTCGCCCACTTCCTCGAGTTCCCCAAGCGCGATTCGCTCTTCCCCGCCGTCGTCCCGCTCCTCGACGACCTGCGCGACCCGCTCCTGACGCTCGTCGCGTGGAAAGGCATGTCGAGCGCCGACGTGCTCGCGAGCGTCACCGAGACGTTGACCGCCGCGACGAGTCTCGTCGAGGGTCACCTCGACGCCGCGCTCTCGCCGCTGACCGTCGATCTCGCCGCGCTCGCCCCGGATCTGCCGACGGCGGCACTCGGACCTGCGGCAGCCGGCGTCGTCGCGCGGCTCGGCGAGCTCACGGCCGCCGTCGCCGGCGGCGACGTGAGCGGAACCGGCGCCACGGTGACCGCCCTGAACGGGTTCCTCGACGACCTCGATGCAGCGCGCGCCGCAGATGCGACGCACGTGACGCCGCACCTGCCCGCACTGGTTGGCAGGCTGCCGGACCTCCCGGGCGGCCTCGAGGACGCGCTCGTCGCCGTCGTCTCGGCGCTCGACCCGCCGCAGACGCTCGCCTTCCTCGAGCCGCTCTCGCAGACGGTCCTGCAGAACGCCGGCGCGAACCCGGTCACCGAGTTCCAGCAGTGGCTCGGGACGTTCATCGCGTGGCTCCAGGATCTCGCCGCCGCGCTCGACCTGAGCGCGGTCAAGGGGCCGCTCCAGACCGCGGCCGACGGCGCGCACGCGGTCCTCGACGCGTTCGACGAGGCGGTCGCAGGTGTCACGGTCACCGTGCAGGAGCTCTTCCACGAGGTCGAGTCGCTCGTCGACGCGCTCGACACGACGGCGGCGCTCGGGACGCTCGAATCGGGGTTGCACGACTTCGAGTCGCTGCTCGACAACTCGCTCTCCGGCCTCTTCGAGCCCGCCCGCCAGGCGGTCCACGACGCCGTGACCGCGATCGACGACGCGGTGAACGCGTTCGATCCAGGCCAGATCAAGGACGCGCTCGAGACGCTGAACGCCGCGATCAACAGCGTCCTGGGGGGCGCCGCAGCCGTCGTCGGCGAGGTCCGCGACGCGCTGCAGACGACGCTCGGGCAGGTCGAGAACGCGTCGTTCACGCCGATCGTCGACGAGGTCGTCCAAGCGATCGAGGAGGTCACCGACCTGCTGAGCAGCATCGTGATGGCGGTGCTGCCCGCGGCGGCGCAGACCGCGCTGCACGCCGCGCTCGCGGAGCTGCCTCAGGATCTGCAGCCGGTCATCGACACCATCGTCACGGACTTCGACGAGGCGGTCGACTCGAGCGCAATTCCCGCGCTCGACACGCTCCGCGGCGAGCCGCAGCGCCTGCTCGACCAGGTGAAGCAGTTCGAGCCGGCCACGCTGATCGGCGATTCGCTCTCGGCACCCTTCGAGGATCTGCTCGGACAGCTGAACGCGTTCACGCCGAGCTCGTTGCTCGATCCCGTCCGGCAGGGGCTGACCACGCTCGAGAACCGCGTCCGCGACAGCGTCGATCCCGCCGCGGTGCTGCAGCCGCTCGAGGCGCCGTTCGGCGAGCTGATGACCGCGTTCGACTCGCTGAAGCCCGACGAGATCGTCAAGCCGCTGCAGGACGCCGTCGACGCCGCGATCGCGAGCGTCCTCGACGCCGCGCCGGTCGCCGACACGTTCGCCGACGTCGACCAGGCGCTCGCGAAGGTGCAGGACGCCGTGGCGATCGGCGACAAGGTCGTCGAGGTTCTCCAGCGCGCGCACGACCTGCTCGCAGGGCTCGCGGACGCGCCGGCGCAGACGAGCGCGTGGCTCGACGCGATCCTCGGCAAGGTCGATGCCGCGGGAGCGGACTCCTCGCTGGCGCCGCACCTGCAGACGCTGAGCGACGCGCTCGACGCGACGAAGGCGGCGGCGCTCCTCGCGCGGATCGACGCGGCGGTCGACCCGGTGCTCGGCCCGCTGACGGCGCTCGACCCGCACGCGAAGCTCGCCGCGATCGTCCAGGCGAAGAACCGCGTCTCCCGCGCTGCGCTGGACGCGCTGCCCGACTCCCCGGAGAAGACCGCGGTGGCGGCCGTCCTCGACCGCTTCGATCCGCTCTCGCCCGACTTCGGGCGGCCGTTCGAGTCGCTCCGTGACCTTGCGACGGCGCTCGCCGGGGCGAAGACGGCGGCGCACTCGCTGCTCACGCCCGCGTGGGACGCGAACTACACCGGCCCGGACGGCGCGCTCCACGACCTGCACGGTCTCGCAGTCGGCCCGCAGCTCGGCCAGTCGGTCCGTGACGTGATCGACCGCCGCCTCGCCGGGCCTCTGAACGCGCTCTTTGCGCTGACCGAGCCGGCGGTCGCGGGGATCGACGCGGTGCTGACGGAGGTGAAGAAGCTCGTCGTCGACCTCGACGGGAAGATCGCAGGCCTCGTCACCGGCCCGGGCTCGCTCGGCGACATCAAGGACTCGATCGAGAGCCTCGTCGACCGGCTGCACGCGGTCGACCTCGGCTTCCTCGCGACGAGCCTGCACGATCTCTTTGCGAACGTGCGGAGCAAGATCGCGGCGCTCGACCCCGCCGCGCTCGCGGCGACGCTCTCCGCCGACTTCGACGCGCTCCTCGACCGGCTCGACCCCGCGCAGGTGCTGCCGGAGGCCGACCTCGCCGAGCTCGACGACGCCTACCGCACCGCGATCGGGAAGCTGCAGGCCCTCGATCCGAAGACGCTCATCACCGACGTCGTCCAGCCCGAGTTCGAGAGCACGATCCTGCCGCTGCTCTCGGCCTTCGACCTGAGCCCGCTGCTCGACGGGCTCGTCGACAAGCTCAACGGCCTCAAGGACGAGCTGAAGCAGGACCTGGACAAGGTGAACGAGGCCTACAAGCACATGCTCGCCGCCGCCCCGTCCCCCGAGCTCGGCGCCGCCCTCTCGGTGGCGGGGGACATCGGCGACGCCGTGGGGATCGGTCTGTGAGCATCGGCTCGGTCGTCGTCCAGCCGCAGCGGCTCGCCCGGAGCGATCCGCACGACTCGACCGCGGCGGCATTCGGCGACGTCGCCAAGCTCGCGCTCGGGATCCTGCTCGACGGGCTCGGCGGCGGGCACATCCTCGAGCAGTTCGAGGCGGCCGGCGAGGCGGCGGCGGAGCGCCTGATCGCGCAGGCGCACATCGGGCTCGACCACGCACGCGGCCGGCTCGCCGCGATGGTCGAGACCCCGATAGCGCGCCTGCAGACGCTCGCACAGGAGCTCGGCGCGATCGACGACCCGGACGCCGCGCTCGCGGCTGCCCACGACGTGTTCGCGGCGCTCACGGCGGCCGCCGAGGAGCTGACGATCGACCACATCCGCCAGCACGTCGCCGAGGCGCTCGACATCATCGAGACCGATCTCGGCCTGACGCCGAGCTTCCTCGAGGACGAGGTCTGGGGCTTCTTCGACGACCTCGTCGAGCGGCTCGAGCACGTCGCGCCGGAGGCCGACGAGTCGCTGCGCTCGAACCGCCTGCAGGTGATCGGCGCGCTGCGGCGTCTGCGCCGCCGCGTCGGCGACGCATTCGAGTTCCCGCAGCTCGACGCCGAGCACGCGTCGGAGGATCTCTTCGCGCTCATCCGCCGCAGCGGCATCTCGGAGGGCGCGGCGCGGGCCGCGTGCGTCGGCGCGAATCTCGCCGAGGCGGCGCAGAGCGGCCGCGACCTGCTGCACGCCGTCCCGTTCACGGGCTTCCTACCGGGCAGCGTCGGCGGCGCCGTCGTCCCCGAGCCGCGGCAGGACAACGACAAGTACCTCTGGTATCCGAGCTGGCTCGTGAACAACCACCCCGTCGGCTGGGACTACACGCTGATCGTTCCGGACAACGAGGTTCGCCTGAATGCCGCGAAGACGCAGATAGTCCAGCGGAACAGCACGCGCGCCGACCAGCTCATCGCCGCCGGGACGAACCTGCAATGGAAAGATCATCCGCGGCTCGGCGACGACCCGGCGACATACACGTTCAAGCACGTCGACGCCGACGCGATGGAGTCGGTCGCGCGGGTCACGGCGATCATCCAGAGCAGCCTCGACGCGCTGCTCCACCTGCTCTCGCTCGAGGAGGGCGACTACGCCTCGAACCTCGTCAACATGTTCGGCGGGACGTTGTGGGCGATCTGGAAGGTCGCGGAGGACAAGCCGCCGCCGTGGTGGCTCGAGGGCCTCATCGTCCGGACCTTCGGCACCTTCTTCGCGTCGCTCGAGGGTATCCAGACGAAAGCGAGCGGACGCAAGTTCATGATGTGGCTCACGCTCGCCGGCCCGGACTACGCCGAGATGCTGACGTGGCGGTACATCACGCGCCTCGCTCGCAACCTGCTGCTCTCGGTGCTCACGCTGACGAACCATCAGAAGCCGTCCGGCTCGGGTGCGCACCCGCGCAACCGCGAGGAGTTCGACGCCGTCCGCCACGTCTTCACGCTCGCACTGCACAACCTCTTGCTGCTCGCGTTCAAGCGCAAGAACTGGGGCGTGATGAAGGACGCCAGCAGTCCCTCGCCGGCCCTCGAGCTGATTTTCGTCTGGTCGCTGGTGATCGGGACGCTGACCGGCCTGGCCGGCGGCTTCGTCGGCTCGCTCCTCGGCGAGGTGATCGCGGGGGACGTCGACCTCGAGCCGACGAAGAACAAGATGTGGCTGGCGATCCCGCAGGCGGTTCTCCTGACGCCGTTCTGGCTCTACCTGCAGCAGGAGGGGTCGACGTCAGGCGGCACGTTCACGCCGTACTCGGGCGCCGCGTTCCACGGCTACCCGCCGAAGTCGACGTCGCCGTACAAGCTGCCCTACGACTCGACTGCGGTCGGCTCGTGCTACGTCGGCCAGGCCAACCAGGGGCTCTGGAGCCACAACTTCAACAACGTCCAGCAGGTCTACGCGTACGACTTCAGCCTCGATGAGGACTCCGAGATCCTCGCCGCCCGAGGCGGGACCGTGATCCAGTTCTCCGAGAGCGTCCCGAACGAGGCGAAGCCGCCGTGGCAGACGTATGACTCCACGCTGACGAAAGCGATTCCGAACGGCACCAGCCCGAACACGATCGAGGTCGCGTCGGTGACCGACTTCGCCGCCCTCGGATCGGTGCAGATCGGGAGCGACACGGCGTACTACACGTCCATCGCCGGCAAGGTCCTCCAGGGCGTCACCTGGCACGGCGGCGGAACGACGGCGGCCTACGCCATCGGCGATCGCATCGAGCAGACGATCTTCGGCTGGAACTTCATCGTGATCAAGCATGACGTCGCCGTCGCGGATCACGACGTCGGCCAGGGCGGCGCTGCGATCCCGACCGTCGCCGTCTACGGACACGGCATGCCCGGAAGCGTCAGCGCCGCCTTCCAGCTGCACAATCCGCCGGTCCCGACTGCGGCGATCCTCGGCCACCCGGTCAAGCAGGGGATGCCGATCATGCTCGCCGGCGACACAGGTGTCAGCTTCCACAACCACCTACACATGCATGTGGTGGAGGACCCGGGCGGGCCGTACACCGGGTTCGGCGGCAACGGGAACACGATCCCGTTCGTCTTCTCCGACGAGGACGTTCCGGGCGACGGCGTGCTCAAGCATTTCGACTGGTACCGCTCCGCGAACCTCAGGACGCAGGCATGACGTCGCTCATCGGCGGCCCGGCCCTGCCCGCGGTGCGCAAGCCCGCGTTCGAGCTCTCGTTCGGCAGCGCGGGCGCCGACGACTGGGCGCGTGCGCTCGCCTCGGTCCGCGTCGAGGCCGGGCTCGCGCCCGCGGTCGACGCGGCCGAGATCGTCCTGTCGGCGCGGGACGACGCGCCGGCCGTCGCGCTCGAGGACACCGGCGGCGTCTCGCTCGGGTTCGAGGACGACGGCCCGATCGCGGTGTTCAAGGGCGCCGTGCGCGCGGTGCACCGCACGGTCTCGGGCCGGACGCGGGTCGTCGCGTCGAACGGCGGCGCGGTCTTGGCCGGCTTCCGGCTCGACCAGGGCTACGAGCAGCAGAGTGCGGGCGACATCGTCCGCGACCTCGCGGGTCGCGCCGCCGTCGACACCGGCTCGATCGACGACGGCCCCGACCTGCCGTACTACGTCGTCGACAGCCGCAGCAGCGCCTGGGAGCACGTGGCGAAGCTCGCCGCGCTCGCCGGCTTCGCCGCCTGGTTCGACGCCGACGGCGGGCTCCATTTCGGGCCGGTCGAGCCGGGCGACCCGGCGCAGACGTTCACCTACGGCGAGGACGTGCTCGAGGTCGACGCGCTCGAGGCGCCGCCCACCGCCGGCTCGGTCACCGTGATCGGGGAGGGTGCCGCCGGCAGCAAGGGCGAGGATGCGTGGAGCTGGAACGTCAAGGACGCCTCGCCGGTCAAGGCCAGCGCGGGCTCCGGCGATCCGGCCGTCCTCGTCCAGCTCGGCGCGCTCCGCAGCGCCGATGCGGCGAGCGCCGCCGCCGAGGCGCTCGCCGCGCGGGCCAAGCTCGGCGGCCTGACCGCGCGCCTGCTCGTGCCGGGCGCGCCGAAGGCGACGGTCGGCTCGACGGTCGGCGTGGCCGGCGCGCCCGACGACACGCTCAACGGCTCGTGGCTCGTGCGCGGCCTGCGCCACCGGCTCGTGAAGGCGCGCGGCTACACGACGCTGCTCCTCCTCGCGAAAGGGCTCTCGTGACCCTCACGCTGTTCGAGAGCATCCAGCAGATCGTCCGCGACGAGCTCGGGCGCATCCGCACCGCCGAGCTCGCGACGGTGCAGAAGCAGCACCCGCACGCGAGCGACGGCGACACCGACAACTACGCGTGCACGGTCGTGCTGCGCGACTCCGGGATCGTGCTCGGCCGCGTCCCGGTCGCGACGGGGCGGATCGGCACTGCGAGCATTCCCGCGGTCGGCGAGCTCGTCCTCGTCCAGTTTCTGAACGGCGACGTGAACGCGCCGGTGATCGTCGGGCGCCTCTACAACGACGAGGACCGTCCGCCGCGAAACGACGACGGCCAGGCGGTGCTGCACCTGCCGCTCGGCGCCTCGGACGACCAGGCGGTGCACGTGGAGCTGCACAGCAACGGTGCCCGGAAGGCGATCGTCAAGCTCGGCTCGGGACTCGACCTCACGGTCCAGGACGACGACCCGGTCGTGAAGCTCGACGTCGGCGGCAACGCGAGCCTGACGATCGGCAAGGACGGCTCGATCTCGATCAAGAGCCAGAACGACATCGAGCTCAAGAGCAGCAACAGGATCTCGATCGAGGCGCAGGGTCAGCTGACCCTCAAGGGCGCCACCGTGAACATCAACTAATCCCCCAGGAGGCGAGATGGCCCAGCCGGCGGCGAAGCAGGGCGATCAGGTGATGGCAACCGACACGCACATCGTGATGATCCCGTCGCCCGGCGGGCCGATCCCCACGCCGCTGCCGCATCCGTTCGCCGGACTACTCGACGGCTCGCTCTCGAACGACGTGAAGATCGAGGGCAAGCCGGCCGCCGTGCAGGGCTCGACCGCCACGAACACGCCGTCGCACATCCCGCAGGGCGGCCCCTTCCAGATGCCGCCTACGAACAAGGCGACGATCCAGCTGGGCAGCGCCACCGTCCTGATCAACGGCAAGCCCGCGGCGCGCAACGGCGACATCGCGCTGACGTGCAACGACCCGGCCGACCTCCCCGTCGGCACCGTCGTCGCCGTCTCGACCGTGCTGATCGGAGGCTAGATGGCCGACCCCCAGCTGCTCAGAGACGTCCGCATCGAGCTCATCCACCACGAGCTGCGACCGGTGTACCTCGTGCCGTCGCAGCGGCGCACGCTCTCGGCCGCCGAGGGCTCGCACACGCTGCTCGACTACGAGACGGTCGACGGGAAGGACAACCTCGGCCAGGCGATCGCGATGCGCCTGCTCACGCCCCGGGGCGAGCTCGCGGAGCTCGGCCATCCGGACTACGGCTCACGCCTCCACGAGCTGCTCGGCACGCCGAGCAGCGAGACGCGCCGCGGCCTCGCAAAGCTCTTCGTGCTGGAGGCCCTCGCGCAGGAGCCGCGGATCGACAAGGTCGTCGACGTGACCGTGACCCCGCACGACGAGCGCACCGACGATCGACGCCACCTCGTCGACATCCTCATCCGCGTCCAGCCGGTCGGCGCCGCAGAGACGGTGACGATCGGGCCCTTCACCTTGAGGTTCGGATCATGAGCTTTCGCCGCCGCACCTATCCCGAAGTCCTCGAGAACCTGCTGACGACACTCACCGGAGGCGTCGCGTCCGAGAGCCAACCCTTCCCGCCGCCCGGCTCGAGCGGGCCGCCCTACACGCTGGCGCTGCAGCAGCCGCCCGCTGCCGACGTCGTCTCCGTCTGGGGCTCGCGCGACGGGCAGCCGCACGAGTTCCGCAAGGGGACCGATTACACGCTCTCCTCCGACGGCCGCTCGCTCGTCTTGCCGGAGAAGGGCGCGGAGCTCCCCGACCCCGCGTCGCTGCTCTACGTCAACTACGTCCCCGCCGGCGCGCAACCGGAGCTGACGGATCTGCAGGTCGGGAGCGTGCTGCGGACGCTCTCCGAGACGACAGCGCTGGAGCTCGGCCGCATCTACGCGCTGCTCGAGACCGTCTACCAGTCCGGATTCGTCGACACGGCGAGCGGCGACGCCCTCGACAATGTCGTCGCGCTGCTCGGGATCGAGCGCGTCCGCGGCGGCCGCCCCGCCGGCGAGGTGGAGTTCACGCGCGCTCAGGGAGCGCCGGGTGAGCTGACGATCCCGGCCGGGACGCGCGTCGCCACCGCGGACGGCAAGGTGCAGTACGCGACGACCGAGTCGGTCTCGATGAGCCCCGGGCAGAGCTCGATCCGCGTCACGGCCCGCGACCTCGAGCCGAACGACCCGCAGCCGGCCGGCCGCCTGACGCTCCTGCCCGTGCCGATCGCGGGCATCGCCTCGGTGACGAACCCGGGGCCGACCGCGGTCGCGACGCAAGACGAGACGGACACGGAGCTCCGCACGCGGGCGAAGAACTTCCTGCACGGCAGCGAGCGGGCCACGCGGGGCGCGCTCGAGCAAGCGATCCGCGGCGTCGGCATCACCGCCGACATCGACGAGGGCACCGAGCCGGGGCGGATCACGATCACGCCCCACGTCGACTCGCTGCCGCCGGATCTGCTGCAACGGCTCACCGACTCGATCGAGCTCGTCAGGCCCGCCGGCGTCGTCGTGCAGGTCGGGGCGCCGCAGCCGCCGCGCAGGGTCGACCTCCAGCTGCTGTTGACGACCGCGAAGGGCCTGCTCGCCCAGGATCTCCGGGCCGCGCAACGCGCGGTGAAGGAGAAGATCGCCGACTACTTCGCGCGCCTCCCGGCGAAGGACCCGGCAAGCATCAACCAGCTCGTCGGGCTCGCGCTCGGCGTGAACGGCGTCGAGGACGTGAAGCTCGTCAGCGCGACGTGGCAGACGGACGGCGGACCGCCGACGAACGTCCTCGATGTCTCCGCGGGACAGCTCGCGATCGCCGGCTACCCGGCGGTGCTCGGCGAGCTGCACATCGCCGATCCGAACCTGCCGACGACGCTGAACGTGACCGTCTCCTATCCGACCGTCGCAGCGCCCGCGGACGTGCCGGCGATCCGGAGCGCGCTCACCGACGCGCTGAGCGCGATCAACGCCGCGAACGAGGAGAACGGCGGGCTCGCCCTGACGTACGGACAGCTGCTCGACACGGTGCCGCTCCCGAGCCACGTCCCGCACCCGGTGCCGATCCCGGCCGGTCCGTCGCTCCCCACCGAGGGCGACGTCGCCCCCTACGGCGTCCGGTTCGTGCTCACGCTCGAGAGCGGGCTCAGCCAGATCCTCGCGGCCCACGACGACACATACTCGATGACGCCGTTCGAGCGGCTCTCGCTCGGCGGCGTCGACGGCGGTGCCGATGGCTAGGTTCGAGTCGCTCCGCGACCGGCTGCCGTCGCTCTACCGGCCCGACGCCGACGAGACGGCCGGGCCGGCGCTGCCGCTCGGGCGGGACGACCTCGCCGAGGTCGGCGGCGACGACGGCGCGATCCGGTTCACCGCGAGGACGCGTGACGGCTCGCTCGTCGTCCGGCTCGCGGGCACCGGGCCGGCGCGCGTGCTGCGGCTCACGCCGGGCCGTGCACCCGGGGCGGGCTACGCGCTCGAGCTGCGCGCGGTCGAGGACGGCGGCGCCCTCGCGCTTGCTCCGTTCGCCGTCCTGCCGGTGCTCGACAGCGTCGCGGCCGTCGGGACGACGCCCCTGCCCGTGACGTTCGCCGTCCAGCTCAAGCAGCGCGGCCTGCTGGCGCTCCACCTGCTTGCGGTCGCGGGCGTGGTCGAGCGGCTGAACCGCGAGGCGGCCGACGTGATGCAGTCGCACTGGTTCGCGTACGCCGACCGCGCGGTCTACAACCCGTTCTTCCTGCGCAGCCGCGCGCTCCAGCGACTCGGCATGCCCGGGCCCGGCGATCCGCCCGTCCGCCACTTCCCGTACATCGACGACCTCGGGCGGCTGGCCTCGCTGCTGCTCCTGCCGCCCTGGCAGGAACCCGTCGTCCAGAACGGCGACAGCGCGGCGGCGCCCGAGACCGTCGAGACCTATCGACAGCGGATCGAGCGGATCGTCGCGCTCTACACGAACGGGCTCGGTACGCGCGAGGCGATGCGGCGGATGACCGAGGCGCAGCTTCCGGTCGACGTCGACGCCCCTCCGGAGCGGCGCGACCGGCCCTTCGACGTCGAGGAGTACGCGCCGCTCGCGCCGGTGACCGTGCCCGTGCAGATCTCGGGTCAGCCGACCGACCGCCTCGGGCCGCTGATGCACTGGCCGCTCGAGAACGACGGGCTCGCGCCCGTCGCACCGACGGTGTTCATCCAGGCGCCGACGTCGTCCGAGCTCGAGGAGACCGGCCCCGACGGCGAGAGGCGCTTCGCCGCCGCCGACACGCCGCTGCTGGAGCTCTACCGCGGCGGGCCGCTCCGGCTCGGGCTCGCGTACCGCGACACCGTGCCGAACGGGCAGACGCTGCGGATCCGGCCGGTGTACGCGTCGTGGCTCGGCCTCGACGGCGGCATCGGCACGGCCGTCGCCGCTCCGGGCGACGACGAGCTGGACCCGACGGTGCCCGGCCCGTGGACGACGGTCGAGGACGGCCCGAGCGGCGCCGTCTCGGCGCTCCTCCGCACGAGCGACAACACGCTCTGGGCGGGGCTCGCGAGCGGCGAGCTCTGGCGGTCCGACGGGGCCGGCTGGACGAAGGCCGTGACCGTGCAGCCGATCCACTGCCTGGCGGAGGACGGGCTCGACCTGCTCCTCGGCACCGACGGCGGCCTCCTGCGGATGGGCCGCTTCCCAGACGATGGCTTCGCCGCTCTCGTCGAGCCGAACCCGGACGGCCGCGTCGTGCGGGCGCTGCTGCACACGGCCGACGGCACCTGGTGGGCCGGCACCTCGAAGGGTCTCGGCCGGATCGAGGCCGGCGACATGTTCGCGCCCACCCCGTTCGAGGTCGAGGTGCTGGCGCTCGCCGGGGACTCGACGGGAGCCGTCTACGCGGGCGGGGTGATGGGCCTCGTCGCCTACCGGCCCGACGTCGAGCAGTGGTGGTGGTACTCGGGCGAGGCCGCGAGCGACGAGATCTCGGAGTGGCGCTCGTTCGATCCGACCGACGGGGGCTCCTTTCCCACCGAGCCGCAGATCTTCCTGCCGCCGGTGACGGCCGTCCTCCGGACCCGCGACGGCGCGCTCTGGATCGGCACCGAGCACGGACTCGCACGGTACGTCGCCCGCGGCGAGGGCGGCCCCGTCGCGTTCCGGACGCTGCTCGAGGCGTTCCCGGATCTCTGCCCGGGCGGGGTCGACGCGCTCGTCGAGGACGAGCGCGGCTACCTGTGGGCCTGCACCGACCGCGGCCTGCTCCGCTACGACGGCCGCGACTGGTTCGAGTTCCAGTCGGCCGGCGACGCCTGGGTACAGCTCGGCCGGGCCGACTCGCTCTATCCGGGCGAGAGCGAGCCGGTGCCGCGCGGCGCGTGGCGCTTTCGCCGGGCCGGGAGCGTGTGGCAGCGCTTCGACACGACGCTCGCCTCGCCGGACTGGATCTCGTTCGGCGGCGCGGTGCGGACGACGGAGGAGCAGCCGGTACACGCGCTCGCCTTCACCGACGGGCTCGCCGCCGACCTCGTCGACTGGAATCCCGCCGACTTCAGCGTCTCCGGCTCGACTGGGGTCGATCCGAGCCGGTTCGTCCTGCGGGTCAAGCTCGACCGGGACCGGCGGGTCGCCGACGGCGGCATTCCCGCCCTACCGCGCGTCCCGGCCGGGACGTCGGAGTGGCGCTACCTGTCGCTCGAGCCCGCGGAGGCGCCGCTTCCGGCGAGCCGGCCCGCGTGGACGATCGAAGGCCGGCTGCTCCCGACCGAGGTGCCCGCGCCGGATCCCGAGCCGAGCCGATACGACATGGGCCTGCCCGACCCGCTCGACGAGCAGAGCGAGTTCGACGAGTCGGTCTTCGCGTTCCCGCCCGCGGCGCGCGTCGGATTCGCGTGGGAGCCGAGACGGCCGCTCTCCGTGCTCGTCCGGCTGGGGCGGCGCGGGCCGGCCGACGCGATCGATCCGGCGGCGCTCGACCGGGTGTTCGCCGGCATGCAGCAGGTGCGCTCGGCGGGAGTCCGCGCAGTCCTCGCCGTCGGCGAGAAACGTGTCCGAAAGGAGTCCTGATGGCGTTCGTCGACCAGTTCGGGAACAAGAGCGCCGGCGAGCTGATCCGCGCGGAGCTCTGGAACAACGTGATGACGGCGCTCGACGAGCTCTCGACGAGTGTCGACACCCGCTTCGCGACCGTCGAGTCGTCGCTGGAGGAGCTCAGCGGGACGGTGGCGACGCTCTCCGGCACGGTCGGGCAGCTGCAGACCGACGTCGGCGCGGTCAAGAGCCTGCTCTCGCAGTACTACAAGGTCTCGCTCTCGACGACCCGCGTCAGCTACGCGACGGGCGAGGAGGCGACGATCGTCGCGGAGGTCCGCGACCTGCAAGGCCAGCCGGTGGCGTTCGCGGACGCCGACCGGCCGTGGATCGACTTCGTCGCCGTGTGGGGCCACCTTCGCCCCGCCGAGGGGTTCGAGTCGCAGGCCGGGGACAGCTCCGGCGGCGAGCGCGGCATCTCGGTGCGGACGAACGAGACCGGCGTGGCGCACGTCCAGCTGCGAGCGGAAGTCGCACCGGAGCTGCCGCTCGAGCTCCATGCCGACGTCGCGGCGATGATGACCGCGAAGCTGGCCGACACGCGCAGCATCGCGCAGACCGTGCTCGAGGCGCCGACACCGACCGACGCGAAGAACGCGGGAGCGTTTACCGCGATCAGCGCCGAGTACGACCGCCCCGCGGCGAGGGGCGTCCGCTCCTACCTCGACACGTACTACGGGCGGCACGCGCCGAGCGTGATCGGCAAGATCGGGCCACCGCTCGGCCCGCGCTGGCGCGACTACGCTTCGATCGTCGTCGCGGTCGCCCGAGCCGACGCCGACCCGACGACGCCGGACCAGGCGCGCGGCGCAGGCTCGATCCGCGTCGCCTTCCGCGACTGGATCGGCCCCTGGCTGCTCGACTACTTCCACCCGCTCCAGCTCGCGCCCGCGATCGCGGATTTCCGCGCGAAGCTCGAGCCGCACTTCACGGCCGACTACTTCGACTCGGTCACGCGGCTCAAGGACGAGGTGGGCTCGCTCGTCGGCGAGGACCGCGGCCTCGTCGGGCGGATCCACGACCTGCAGGCGGTGCACGGCGCGCTCGGCGGCGTCTCCGTAGGCCAGCCGGCCGACCTCGTCCAGAAGGTGACGGAGACGGTGCAGCAGGCAGTCGTCCTGCAGCAGACGATCGAGCCCGTGCAGGCGGGAACGTTCGCCGCGACGGGCGGGAACCTGGCGCTGAACGCGCTCACCGACGCCTCGGCGCACGCCGCCACGGACGTCGGCGCGGTGAAGGCGCAGGTCGAGTCGATGCAGACGAAGGTCGACGAGGTCGGGACGAAGGTCGACTCCGCGCAGCAGACGCTCGCGACGCTCGACGGGCGCGTGACCGAGGCGAGCAGCTCGCTCGCGTCGATCTCGAACTCGGTCTCGAGCGTCAACGCGCAGGTGACGAAGGTGCAGGAGCTCTACCCCGATAGCGTCAAGCAGCAGTTCCTGCAACTGAAGGGCGCCGTGCTCGACGTCCAGACGATCAAGCAGCACCTGAACCTGCCGTGAGGACGCGCCAGCGGTGAGCTTCCCCGAGATCAGGCCGCAGGACGTCGCGCCGGCGGACGCGCGGCACATCCTCGACTTCCTCAACAGCGCTGAGAGCGCCGGTGCGATCGCCGACCGGATCGAGCTGCCGAACGAGCCGGACATCGGACCGCGGCTCGCCGCGCACATCCTCGAGCGCCGCGCACAGCTCGGCACGTTCACGAGCCTCGACCAGCTGCTGACGGTGCACCTGATCGGGCCGGTGCGGTTCACGCGCATCGTGCGCTCGCTCGTCGAGAACCTGCCGCGGCGGGGCATCGACCAGGCGGCCTTCGATGAGCTCGCCGCGGAGGTCCGTTCGCTTCGCGACGCGGTCGACGCGCTGCGGGCCGCGGCCGCGCCGCCGCGGGTCGTGCTCCGCGCCGTCGGGCCGCCGCGGTATCTCGGCCAGCCGCTCACGCTCGTCGCGACGGTGACCGGTGCGGACGGCCTGCGACGGCCCGACGTGCCCGTGACCCTGTCGGCGGCGTGGGGACGGCTGCGCGGCTCGGATGGATTCTCCATCCAGACGGGCACGAGCCTGACGCTGCGCTCTGCCGGCGACGGAACCGTCCGCGCCGAGCTCGTGCCTCCGACCTCGGAGGATCTGCAGGCGACCCAGCAGGCGGCGGTCGAGGCCGCGCTCGGCCGGCTCGATCCTGCCGCGGCGACCCCGCAGGACGCGGCCGACGGGCTCGGCGCGCTCGTCCGCGAGTACCGCTTCGACGCCAACGACGACTTCCGCGCCGGCGTCGACATCTACTTCCGCGACTTCCACCAGCACCTGCTCGACCGGGTCAACCTCCGGGACGAGCTGAAGGAATGGTCGAGCTTCGACTCGGCCGTGGTCGCGTACGTGCAGGGGCTCGGCGACGACGGGGCGCCCGCGAGCGGCGTCGACGCCGCCGCGGCGCTCGTTGTCCGCTTCCGTGACTGGCTCGCCCCGTGGCTCCAGGTCCACGTCGACGCGGCCGGCTCCGAGACCCTGCTCGGCGGCGAGCTCAAGCTCGCGACGAACCTCCCGGCGGCCGGCGACATGCTCACGCGCATCCACCAGCGCGTCGGCGAGTTCGTCTCGCTGCAACAGGGTCTCGTCGGACAGCTCGTCGGCCAGAAGGTCGCGGAGGCGAAGCTCGACACCTTCCTCGAGACCGACATCGACGTGCTCCCGGACGAGAGCAAGCGGACGCTCTTCCCGGCGGTCGACACGGCGTCCACGACGATCGCAACACTCGGCGTCCACGCCCTCGGTGCGATCGAGCAGACGCGGTCGGACCTGCGGAGGCACGTGAACACGCAGCTCACCGCGGGCCTCGACGCGGCGCTCGCGCAGTCGGCGACGTTCAAGAGCCTTCAGACTCTGGTCGCCGCGAAGGTCGACAAGACGACGTTCGACGCGGCGGTCGCGAGCAAGGTCGACATCGCGACGTTGGCCGAGCTCGGCAAGGCCGCGGACTTCTCGGCCTTCAAGACCTCGCTCACGACCGTCTTCCAAGTGCAGTCGCCGGGCGGCGGCTTCATCCAGCCGCGGTGAAAGGCTCGGCGCACACGGAGCTCGAGCACGGCGAGCACGTCCACGCGATCGCAACGTACGACGTCACGACCGCGGCGCCCGGGCCGCGGCTCGTCTACCGCGCCTCGTTCGAGCTCGGGTTCGAACCGCCGTCGCCGGAGAGCAGCGTCGTCGTCGACCCTTCGGCGGCGCGATTCGCAGGCACGTTCGCGTCACTCGACGTCCCGGTGCCGGACTCGCGGCTCTCGAACAACGACCAGGGCGGCGGGGTCGTCGTCGTCACGCTCGACGGGCCCCGCGAGGTGCGCGAGGTCGCGTTCGCCGCGGCCGAGTCTTTCTCTCACACGACGGTCAACCTGCTGCGGATCGACAAGGACGTGCCCGCACCGAAAGCGACGGTGCACGCGGGAGTGGGGACCGGCAACGCGGCCTTCCTCTCGGGCTTCACGGACGTGCGCTTCGCGATCGGCGTCGACGGTCGGGAGCTGAAGAAGACCGCCGTCGCCGCGGTGACCGTGCGCGGGAAGCCGACCGGACCGCGGGTCGGGCTCGCCGACCCTGCGCATTCGAACGACGTCACCTTCTTCTGGCCCGGGCCTGACGACACGGGAACCGACGTCGAGGCCGGCCCCGCGTTCGCGAAGGCGCTCGAAGCGTATCTCGCCGAGAAGCCCGGCGACCCCTCGCCGTCGGCCCGGCTCGTGCTGCAGTCGGATCAGCCGTGCCGGTTCCTGCTGACCGCGTTCGCGACCGGCGCGTCCTTTGCGGTCGACGGGTTCGCGTTTCCCGAGCTGCGGGCGAGCGACCTGACCGACGCGGACGCCCTGGCCGCGCGCATCCGGACCGCGGCCGATCCCGTCTCGGCCCATCTCCGCAGCGCGATCGGGCCGGCCGAGCTGCTCGACGGCCTGAACGCCGTCCTCGCCGGCGACGCCCTCTACGACCCGGAGCGCTTCGCAGAGGTGACCCTGAGCCCGGCGACGCAGGCGATTCTCACGGCCGGAGGCGACCTGACCCGGCTGAACCGGCTGCTGCTCCAGGACGCCTATCCTGACCTCGTCGCGTCCCCGGCGGCGAAGCGCGTCCTCCGCTTCGCACCGGGCGGCGTGAGCGAGGCCCGTGTCGCCGTCCGCCTGCCCGCCGGCGCGACCGTCTCGAAGGCGACGCTCTCGACGCAGGAGAGCCTGCGGAGCGACCGGCCGGCCGACGCGCAGGTCGCCGGGCCGGTCGGCGGCGAGCGCGTCGGCGTCCACGTCGACGGCTCGGGGACGGCGGCGGCCAGCGTCGTCGTCGACGAGGCGACCGCAGCGACCGGCGTGGCGCTGCCGCTGCTCGCGGTCGCCTCCACCACCGAGGTGGCGGTCGAACTGCAGGAGGACTGGCAGGGCGCGCCGTCCGGCAAGCGGCTCGCCGCCGGGACCGCCGCGCTCGAGGCGCCGGGGGAAGCCGGGTGGGCGACGGTCTTCTTCGACAGGGTCGTGATCCCGTCCGGGCCGGTCTGGATCGTGCTCCGCGCGGCCAAGGGCGAGGCCGTGTGGCTCGCCGCCCCTGCCGACGGCGGCGGCCTCCGCGTCGTCCGTGCCCCGGACCGCGCGCCCGCGTCGGAGACAATCCTGGCCGGGTTACGGCCGCTGTACGAGCTCTTCTCCCGCAGCGGCGGGGCCGCCGAGGCCCCGGCGAGCGTGCTCGAGGTCGGCGGCACGAGCGTGCCCGCCGTGCGGGACGGCGACCGGTCGACCTACGACATCCGCGCCGCGCTCCAGGCGGCGCTCGCCGCTTCTGCGACGGGCGCCGTCGAGCTCGCGTTCATGTCCCCGGTGGCGGGGACGATCACGGTGTATCCGCCTCACGTCGAGTTCCACCTGTGAGTCATTGGGTCGCCGTCAGGCCGCCGTCCAGCGTCAGCAGTTGACCGGTGACGAACGACGAGGCGTCCGAGCAGAAGAAGAGGATCGCCCCGACGAGGTCGTCGGTCTCGGCGACGCGATGGAGCGGGATCCGGTTGACGAGCCCGTCGTAGAAGCTGCGGTCGGCCAGCAGGCTCTCGACCTGCGGCGTCCGGACGAACGTCGGCGCGATCGCGTTGACCGTGATCGCGTGCTTGGCCCACTCGGTCGCGTGCTGGCGCGTGAGCGCGTCGACGGCGCCCTTCGCCGCGACGTAGGCGGAGAAGCCCGCGTCGATTCCGAGCTGGCCGCGGACGGACGAGATGTTGAGGATGCGGCCGCCGCTGCCGCCCGCGATCATCGCGCGCGCTGCGGCCTGAGACGGAAAGAGCGCCGAGGTGAGGTTCAGCGCGACGATCCGCTCCCACTCGGACTCCGGATACTCCTCCGCCGGGTGGAGCGCGGTGCCCGCGCCGCCGCCGACGGCGTTCACCAGCGCGTCGAGGCGGCCGAAGCGCGCGACCGTCTCGTCGGCGACCCGGTCGGCGTCGGCCTTGCTCGTCATGTCTCCGGCGAGGACGAGCGCCTCCGAGCCCGCGCCCTCGACCGCCCTGCGCGCCTCCTCCAGCCGGCCCGGGTCGCGCCCGACGATCGCCACGCGCGCGCCGACGCCCGCGAGCGCCGCGCACGCCCGCACGCCGATGCCGCCGGAGCCGCCGGCGACGATCGCGACGCGACCGTCGAGCCGGAACCGCTTCAACTCGTCCATGTCCATCGTCCTCCAGTCGGTGGCTAGTCAGGTGGGTAGCGTCATTGACAGCACCCTAATCGATCATCGATGATCGTCGTTGACCCTGGGAAGGAGGCGCGCATGGCTGCGACCGAGTCGAAGGTGCTGGCGAGGTTCCTCGGGGACGAGTCGTTCCCGGTCGAGTGGGCCGAAGGCGAGGAGAACCTGTTCTGGGTGCTGGACGACCTCCACTGCCCGAACCCGCTCTCGCCGCTCTACTTCGACCTCGGCGGCTGGTGGCTGACCTGCGACCACATGTTCCGCCGCTTCGGCACGCCGTTCGCGTCGGACTGGATCGCGAAGAACGTCAACGGCTACCTCTACACGGCCGCGATTCCGGCCGACGCGTCGGTTCGCGCCGAGGCGAACGAGTACCAGGCGCGCTACGTCCCGCGCGTGCCGCACGACCCCGAGCACGCCGGCCGCATCGACGCATACCTCGGCTTCGTACTCCCCCACTATGCGGCGAACTTCCTCGACTGGTGGCGCGGGCGTCTGCGGCCGGAGATCGAGCGGAACTTCGCCTACCTCGACGGCTACGACACCGAGAACGCCTCGCTCGTCGAGCTCGCGGTCCTGCTCGAGGACGCGATCGACATCCACGACCGCCACTGGAAGATCCACTGGATGCTCAACTTCGCCCAGTTCTCGGCGACCATGGCGCTGAGCGCAACCATCGAGGAGGTCAAGGGAGCCGCCGACCCGGCGCTGCTCGGCAGGCTCCAGAGCTCGGTCGACGACCGGAACTGGGACTCGATCGAGGCCCTCTGGCAGATGAAGGAGGAGATCAAGGCCGACGACGAGCTGAGCGGCGCGTTCGAAGGCGAGACGGCGGCCGACATCGTCCGCGGTCTCGAGAGCAGCGAGCGCGGGCAGCGCTTCCTGCGCGAGCGGCTCGAGCCGTACCAGCAGGAGTTCGGCTACAAGGCGATCTGGTCGCACGAGCTCTCCTTTCCGACGTGGCGCGAGAACCCGGCCCCGATCCTCGAGGCGGTGCGCGGCTACCTCGCGACCGACTACGACTATCCGGCGGCGATCGCGGCGGTCAGGGCCGACCTCGAGACCGCCGTCTCGGAGCTGACGGACGGCGTGCCCGAGGGCGAGGGCCGCGACCGGCTCCAGCAGGCGCTCGACGGCTCGCTGCTGATGAATCCGCTCACGCCGGACCACCACTTCTACATCGACCAGGGGACGAACGCCCGCCTGCGCCTCGTGATGATCGCGATCGGCCGCAAGCTGGCCGGCGCGGGAGCGCTCGACGACGCCGAGGATGCCGCCTACCTCCGCTACAACGAGCTCCGCGTCCTCATGGCCGACCCGGGCGCGTTCGACGCGAGATCGCTCGTCTCCGAGCGGCGCGACGAGCGCGAGGGCCAGGCCCTCGTGCGCCCGCCGGAGTGGATCGGCACCGCCACCGAGGACGCGCTCGCCTTCCCGTACCTGTCGCTGTGGGGCTTTCCGGAGAAGTTCCACCGCGAGCCGCCGGTGAAGACCGACGAGGTGCAGGGCCTCGCGGCCTCGCCCGGAGTGGTCGAGGGCGCGGCACGGGTCGTGTCGACGGTCGACGAGTTCGACCAGGTACAGGCGGGGGAGATCCTCGTCTGCCAGATGACGAACCCTGCGTGGGTCGTCCTCTTCACGAAGATCGGCGGGCTCGTCACCGACGCGGGCGGGGTCGCGTCGCACCCGGCGGTCGTCGCGCGCGAGTTCGGGATCCCGGCCGTGGTCGGGACGTCGATCGCGACGCAGCGCATCGCCAGCGGCGACCGGGTGCGGGTCAACGGCACGAGCGGGATCGTCGAGGTCCTGCGGTGAACGTCGTCTCGCGCGTCGTGCTGCGCGAGCAGGTCAAGGAGCTCATCCTCCAGCGGATCCTCAAGGGCGACTACCTCCCGGGAGAGCGCCTCGTCGAGACGCGGATCGCGCAGGAGCTCGGCACGAGCCAGGCGCCCGTACGCGAGGCGCTCCGCGACCTCGAGCTGCTCCGCTTCGTCGAGTCAGCCCCATTCAAGGGCGCGCGGGTCCGCGAGATCTCGGACGAGGAGCTGCTCGAGATCTATCCCGTGCGGGCCGCGATCGAGGAGGTGGCCGCGCGCGAGGCCGCCGTCCGGCTCGACGGCGCCGTCTCGGCGCTCGAGGCCGAGCTCGAGGCGATGCACCGCGCGGCGGACGCGGGCGACCTGCACGACCAGGTCGCGCACGACGTCAACTTCCACCGCCTGATCGTCGAGGCCGCGGGCAACCGCACCCTGCTCGACACCTGGAACTTCCTCCGGGTCGAGAGCCGCACGATCATCACCGCGCTGCGCACCGGGCTCGACGGGCACGAGATCGCCGAGCGGCACCGCCCGGTGCTCGACGCGCTCCGCGCCCGCGACCCGGAGCGGGCGGGCCGCGCCCTGCGCCGCCATCTGGAGGAGTTCGGAGAGTTCCTGAGAGGAGAAGCCGAGTCGTGAGCCGCCTCGTCGACCTGTCGATGCCGGTCCACCCCGACATGCTCACCTTCCCGCGCGTGCCGCCGCCGATGCTCATGCTGTACG
>Ga0137371_10000220_pt1 | contig 38766 bp, 35 predicted proteins | sample SagtaG_7_FD_104919 | JGI IMG/M metagenome (GOLD analysis project Ga0137371, IMG submission 104919) | Vadose zone soil microbial communities from Sagehorn Ranch, Mendocino, California, USA - Sage1_R_40_16 metaG | ecosystem: Environmental > Terrestrial > Soil > Vadose zone | place: USA...
CCCGCGTGTGAGCCTGAAGCTCCCTCGACTGACGAGCCTAAACCAGAGGAAGCCTCCACGCCTGCGGTCATCTATGGTCCTCCGAAATTCGCACGCCCCTCCTTTACCCATGGCTTTCCCGGTACCGCGTTTACGCTGCAGCCAAATGGAACTCTGTGTTGCCCTGCCAATCACCCTCTGTATCTCCAGGAACGGCGTCCCGAGCGCGATGGTTCTCTACGGATCTTGTATGCTGCACGCATCGGTCATTGTCGTTCCTGCCTCTTGCGTACGCAATGTCAGGAGAGTAGCACCACGCTGAAACCACGGCGGGTGAGCGCGGTGTTGTGGCCGCTCAACGCTTCTCGCTCAGATTCCTCACCTCCTCCTGATCCAGCCCCTACCCCACTTCCTTCTGCTCCGGTGCTGTGGCGCGACTGGCCACGTTGTGGTATCCGGCGAACCTGGATCAAGATGGTCCGCAGCCAAACCATCTGCCTGGAAAGCTCCTCTCTGCTCTCGTCGTCACTGGCACAAACGCCTGCGGAGAAGATCTTGACCCGAGCTGAGCGTGCGCATTGGCGGCTCTCCTGGGACCAACGCCTGGCGCGCAATACTCGTCCAGCGGATGCCCCCCAACTGATTGTCACGCTTCATGGACTTCCAGCCACCTTTGCCTCTTCCTTTGGCTTTGATTTGCGCGCCACTGCCTGACCTCACCGAACGCCAGCCGTTTTGTTTCTTGCCGTAATGTCGTCTGACCTGGTTACTCTTCTTGTATTGACATTATTCAATTGTAGGTATTCTTTTTGACCTTCGTTCTGATACTAAGTCAATGGGAGCCTTGTGCCTACCCCTTTACTTGAGCTTAGCTCGTTGCGCATCACGTGGGAAGCCGCGCTCCAAGAGCGCTTCGGTATCCTGATCAGTATTGGGCATCTGAATCGGGTGCGTGCCGAACTGGGCCTCGGCAGCCGCGCTGGTCACCGGGAAAAAAACGGCAGTTCCCTGGCTCGTTAGAGGAACCTCGACTTCTGGAAGGAGCAGGGGGACTCCTCCTCGTAGCCGCAGCCTGGGAAACCGGCCTACTTCCTACCCTGGAAACTGCTTTGGCTTCGTGTCCTCTTGAGGTGACCTCGCGTTTGGCCCATCTCTCATGCAACTCTCGCCGGATGCTGGTGCTGACCTTGCTGTTTCTTGGGGTCGTTGGGCTCCATCGGACCTGGGATTTGCGCGGTTACACTGGCGATGCGCTCGCAGTGCTTAGTGGTCGGAAACGGGCCTACGGCTACTGCCACACCGAGCGGTTGCTCTCTCAGATGGCCCAAGCGAATCTGGCTGAACCTCTGACCGATGTGCTTGCTGCTTGGACGGCTCAGCTGTGGCATCCGCCAGTACAGGAACCCCTTACCGCCTTCTACATCGATGGACATCGCAAGCCGGTGTACACCGAGGTGCTGATCCCGCGAGGACTGGTGGGGCGGCTGTCGACGGTGTTAGGATGCCGAGCACTTGTCCTGCTGCATGATGAGCATGGTCACCCGCTCCTCGCAACCACCCACCGTGGCGACCACCATTTGACCAGCGGGCTGCCTTCCATCGTGACGCGCTACGAGGGGCAGGCAGGTGTGTTCTCCATTGGACGGATTATTGTGGATCGTGAAGGGATGGCGGCTGAATTTCTTGCCACATTGCATGCAGCCGGGCGAACCGTCATCTCCGTGTTACGCGCAGACCAATATGACAGTTTGGAGTCATTTACTGAGGTGGGCAATTTTGTCCCGTTGCGCGTCTCACGACAGGGACAAGTAGTACGCGAAGTGGCTCCCGCCTCCATTGCGCTCCCTCTACCCGACCATCCAGGTGAATCACTGAGCCTGCGTGTAGCCCTGATTCGTGACCTGTGTCGTCACGTCCCTGTGGTTCCTTCGAAAGAGGACGTGGAGTATCCGAAGCGGTGGGATGCTGACCTAGACTGGCACGATCGCATGTGGTGGGACGAGGGCTGGAAAGCTACCCCAACACCAGCAATCTCAACCACTCCCAAGCTCATTCCCATCGTGACCACGGCCTCGACAGTGGATGCGGTCGAACTCGCTCAAACCTACACGCAGCGCTGGTCAGCACAAGAAAACATCATTCGCGATTTCTTGCTGCCTCTGGGCCTGGATACCAATCATGGCTATGGCAAAACGCCTGTGGAGAATTCCGAGGCCGGAAAGCGCCGGGCTGCTCTGGAAAAACGGCTCGCCAATGTACAGCGCTGGGCAGATGCTGCACGCAAGCGTTCGCAGAACGCCAGTACACTCTACACGAAACGGTGTAAGCTCACCAAAGAACGGGCTACTGCTCTCTACCGCGCCCTCAACGACCATCAGATCGAGTTGGAGCAACAAGGGATGGAGAACTGGCTGCTGCGTAAAACCATCAAGGAGGAAAAAGCCGTGGCCGATGCCGAGATCGAGCAATGCCAAAGACGGCAATGGAAAGCCTACGAGACCAGTAACCGGGAGCATGCGAAGTGCGAGCGCTATTGTCGCGAGCAACGTGACCTGCTGCGCGCACTCGAAGACCTCACGACGCATGAACGAGCAATGTACGAACTCGACAATCGGAAGGATCAGGTGATGACCGTGTTCAAGGTCGCGCTCGCAAACGTGGTGATGTGGACCCGAGACCACTCTTTCCCAGAGAGCTTTGCTCATGCGACTTGGCAGCGACTGGCCCCCTTCTTCCATCTGCCCGGTCTGGTCAGACAAGGACCAACGACGGTGTGCGTCGAACTGCATCCCTTTAATGATCGGCAGTACAACCGGGAGCTGGTTATGCTTTGTGAGCGCGTGAACACTGCTGCTCCGCAGTTACCAGATGGGCGTCGTCTCCTCTTTCAGGTTCGCGATATGCCTTGTCCGGTTCTATATGTGCAAAAACGTCAAGTGGCCTGATTCCCTGTATGTATTTTTCAGGAATTGGAAGGTCGCAACTCCCTCCTGTTCAAGCGCGAACCGTTCCAACATAACGGAACCCAACGGCTTGGATGTACTCTTTTGCAATGAGATGCTGTTCCATGTTTTTCAGAAAAGCAATCAACGCGTGTGTCTGCTCTGGGGAGGTCTCGCGGAGAGCATTTCCCATATAGACGAAGAGATAGGGAACCCAGGAAACGAATTGCTGGTGAAAGGTCGTCTGGAAGGCTTGAAGCATCTCATCATAACGATTGAGCCGATGCGCTCGCTGCTCTGCTCTGTGGAACCAGGCCGTTCTTAGCGCCTCGATCGAGCGTGTATCGTCGGCTATGGTTGCCGGATCTTCGTCAGAGAGACCACTCAGAAAGAATAATCGTTGCATGGCATACATCCAACTCGCGGTCTGATCATTGAAGCGATCGTAGGCGTAATCCTGGCAAATGAAGCGCCCCTCGCTGGTGAGCAGGCGTTTCACTTTGGCAAGTGTTGGGTGCAATTGATGCAGGTGGTGCAGGGTGCGATTGATGATCACCAGATCGAAGCTGCTCTCTGCTCCTTGCCAGGTGTTTATGTCAGCACAGCAATACGTCAGTTCTCCAAAGTGAGGAGAAGCGGGGTGCGCATTCTTGGTTCTTTCCGCGACCGTGATGATCTCCTGTGAGGTATCCAGACCGATCACGTCATGACCATCTCTGGCCAGCTCAAGGGAGAGATATCCATTCCCGCAGCCCACTTCTAAGATCCTTCGTTTTGGTTGTGGGATCATCGTTTTCACAAAGTGATAGGTATCCAGAGCACTCATCTCCATCATGGGTAACAAACGCCATTGAGACCATCTATCTGTATCGTGAGGATTTCGCGATTCAAGAGGGTACCTCAAATCGGCGATCACCTTCATGTGATCATCATTCATCTCTTACTCCCTACGGTCATCGTAAGTTCTCGGACAGAGGCATTCGCCTTCCCTACGTGCTGAAGGGGCTCAAGCAGACGTTGCACCTCTACTTCGCCCTTGTGCGAATGGATCACCTTTGCCAGCGTGTAGGCTTTGAGATTGGATTTCGCACTTGCTTCAATGTCCTGTTCAGCAAGACAGAGCGTTGCCTGGGTAAGATGCATATTCATCTGCCAGGTAAAGAGATTCGGCTGGAGTGTTTTCCATGCCGTATCCAGCTCACGACGGGCCTCTTCAATCTTGCCAAAACGAAGCAAGATCTTTGCTCTCTCATGATGTAATGCGGTCGGATTGAGCTTAAGGAAAGTTCCGTCATCTTCGATCTTTTCACTCTCGACCAGCCATGCGACCTTGTCTTGCCACCGTTCGCACTGCGTACGAAGAACCATATCGTTATCCGCTATCAGCGCGTAAATTTCAGCGGCAAGCAGATAAATATTGCCCGCAAGGGGTGGGCGTACCCGTTCGACATGGCCTAATGCGGCATCAATATCAGCTTTTGCTCGCTCAAAGTGCCTCTTCTTTTGTTCTCCATCCATTGTGGTATGACTATATTCCAGGTGAACGCGCCCTCGACCATAGAAGGTAGAAGCGATCAGTTCAGCATCATCGAGGTCGATGGCAATCATGATTGCTTGCTTTGCCATCTGTAATGCACGTGGCTCATCCAGACGATGTTGAGCAACCCGTGTGGAAAGCTGGCTGAAACGACACAGAAGGGATTGCCAGTGTGCTTCATCCCCAATCGAAGCAGAACGGGTAAGAGCCGTTAGCTTCGTCACATGTTCATCGATCTTGGTAATAATCTGTGGTGATTTACTTCTCCGAAAACTGTCCCATCCCATAATGAGCAGGTCTTCATACAATGCAGACAGTGTTTCTTCTTGAAGCTTCATGGCGTCAGTCACACTGCTTACCGCATATCTATCCGATGAAAAGAGCGTTGGAGGTATGCCTAAAAGATGCGCAATCACTGCGCGACGTTTGGCAATATCGGATACTCTCAAATCACCAGCGGTTCTCTCTAGCTCACGAATGGTTTCCATTACATCCTGTGAAAAATCAGGAGGGAGGTCGTGTTGCAGGCTGGAAAGCAAGATTGGCGCGGAAGGAGAGGTGAGGAAGTCGCCTGTAGAGATTCGCCTGTCACCCGTCGCAAGCTGCGCCGCCAGCTTCCTGGTGGCCTCCGTGAACTCCACCTCTTCCCTTGCCGCGACCTCACACGCCCGTTCGTAGAGGCGAAGCGCCTGCTGGGTCATGCTTTGCCGATGCAAAAGCAGCATCAAACGAGCGAGCACATCTTCGTCGATGGGGTCCTCTTCCAGGATCTGACTGAGGATTGTTGCCGCCTGCCCTGGCATCTGATGCTGCTCATAGGCTTCTGCCAGCCAGAGCCGACACCGATAACGGGCCTGCTCCACCGTGGCCCGGCGACCTGCCGCCCAGTGTCCTTCTTCATCTTGCAGAATCATGCCTTTGCTCAAATAGGTTTGCGCCTCTTCGAGCAGGGACAGCGCCTCGGGGGATGTGCGCCCACGACGCTCGGCCTCGCCCAGCAGCAGCAGGGCGGCATCCGCATCGACGCACAGCAAGGATTGCTCCGCCAGACGATAGACGTGGGAGTCCTCGTCAGTGATGAGCACGGAGGCTTGCCCTTTGCCCGGTGCCAGCATTTTGCGCAGTCTGGTGACGGCGGTATTGAGGCTTTGGGTCGCCTGCTCAGGATCGGCGTCCGGCCAGAGTAACTCAAGCAGTGTCTCGCGTCGTGCCTGCCGTCCTGGACAGCACAAGAGGGCTTTGAGCAAAAGTCGGGGATAGCTACTGCCTCCCCCCTCAGCGACTCGAATGAGCTCATAGCCGCTCCCAACGCGCCGCTCCACCCGAAACGTGCCACAGAGCCAGACTCGAAAATGGGGGGAACATGGGGTGCCCTCTTTGTTATTGCCATCATCCATACTCTGCTTCTCCCTGCTTCACAGCATCTTTCTCTGCTGTAGTATACCATACGATATGAGGAACTCAACCTCTCTCATGGCTGTTCTTTCTTCAAAATCTCGTGTGCCACCTTTAAACCGTTTCCATCTCTCTATCACCCATCAACCGCTCATATACCACTAGCAATCCACCCGTTGCACCGTTCCGGTATCTGTTATGCTCGTCAATGGTGTGTGGGGATACACAACCATCTCGACAGAAGATGACCCCCACGGCGTGGAAGCGACCAGGTAGAGGATCGCACGCGGCCTAAAGGAGTGTATCTCGCCAGGGGAAGCGCACCAGCCCAAAGATGGTAGCACGACCGCTCGCCCGTCAAGAGGGATGGATAGATCATGCGTGGCAGGCAGAGAACACACATTCAGGTCGATGTGACGACTTGTGCAGTAATCTTCGGATAGGAAATGAAGCCATGTTTCATAAAATCTCATTGAGCCGAGAACTGGCAGAAACTGCTCCGCCCGGTACCCAGAGGACATCTCTCACCCAGAGGAGAGCCGACTTGAGCGCCAATTCATCTCAAACGACTTCACGTGGCAATCCCTGGGCACGATCATCTCCTGCATATCTCATTCAAACGCAATCGCCACAAGCAGTGCAGATGCCTCTACAGCCAGTTCACCCATCTCAGAAATTCATTCTGGTCATTGATGATAGCCCAACGGTGCGCAAAATCCTGGAAACATGCCTGAGACGAGAGAGTTTCCAGGTCGAAAGCTTTCACGATGGGATAGAGGCCATACGCTGGTTGATAGGGCCGCAGGCACGCATCCCGGATCTGGTGTGGCTCGATATCGGTCTGCCCAAGATGGATGGCTACGAAGTGGCCCAATATCTGAAAAGCAGGCCGCAATTCTCCAAAACGGTCGTTGTCATGCTGACGAGGCGCGATGGCGTCATCGATCGTTTGAAAGGCCGTCTGGTGGGAGCCAAAGCGTATATGACCAAGCCATTTAAAACCCAGGATATTGTGTCCGTCACCCGATCTCTTTTAGGTCTTGCTCCTTGCTAGCAAAGAGCTCTCCCCATTTTTGAAAACAGGAGGGCAAAGCAGTACTTTTCTATCAAAGAAGGAGAAAAATCTGAAGGTTTGGAAATTTTCTTATACCATGCTCAGTAGACCGAGACGAAAAGGTACAAGACATAATGAGCGCGGGGATGATGAAAGGCTTCCTTTTCGTCTCGAAAAAATCAAGCTCTTTTGTCCGCCAAAGAAAAGGAAGAACAGACTATGAACAGACGGTTTATTCGCTGGCTTCTCTCGTTAGTGATTATCACGGTTATCGCATTTGCCATAATGGGTTCAACACTTATCATGGCTCACGCAGCATCTCCTATGGGCCACCAAGCACCGGTTGTGTTTCCAGCTAAGCCAGGGATCGTCGCACCTGCTTCTGTGTGGCACGACTGAATGGTTGGTGATATTCAACGACGAAGTTGACGGAAAATGATTGTTCAATGCCCTGGCGCTTTTACCTTTCTCTTACTGCATACGGCAGAGTTTGGCGAAATGCTCTTTTCTTTTGCGTATCTCAATCGTCCAACGCTGACCGAGCACCTGTACCATCTCTTGGAACGTAATTCCAGTACGAGAAAATATGCGTGCTCAATGGATTGCGCTCCCGATAGCAAGGTGCGCAGAATGAGCAAATACAGTAACCAACCAGGAACAGCCTCATGATGCGCGTCTTGATGCGGCTCTCGACTCTCCAGTTGCGAGGCTTAGATGCCGTCTGGCAGTCGGGTCATGGCATCTTCGGCGAGTATCTCAGCAATTCGGTATGGAATGCGGCTCCAGCCCTTGCTCATCATCTGGTATCCTAATTGCTGAAGCGGATGATCGGGATCGAACCCATCGTGTTCCAGGTACAGGTGTGTTCCAGTTCCCTCCGGCTCAAGATGCCAGGTCACGGTTGAGTTTAATCCGTTCCCTTCTCCGCGATCAACCCAGCTGATGTGCAACCTTCGTTCCACTACAAAGTCAAGGACTTCGCAGTACACGATGCCGCCGAACTTCACGCTGGGAATAGGAACGTTGGTGAAGGTGAAACGATGGCTAACTGCGAGTTGAAAGTCGTTGGGCATCAACCACCGAGCCAGCAGATCTGGATCAGTTAAGGCCTTCCAGACTTGTGCCGGTGGGTAGGGGAGAAACTGGTCAGTACGGATGGTACAAGAATCAGTCATAGTTTTTCTTCCTCTGCAAGTAATGCTTCTAAGCGCGCAATGCGATGATGAACCTCTTCGCCTCCCCGCAATCTCTTGCCGCCCGAGGCTATCAGTTCCGTTGTGCTCTGGCTAGCCTCAGACGAGGCGCAGCATATACTGGCTGCGCCCTCCCCGTCGATGCCGGATATGGAACACGGGAGTCTCCTTGTCTGCTACGACTTTAGTGATCCCAGAAAATCCAGCACGATCTGGTTGAACTCGGCTGGCTTCTCCATAAACGGATGATGCGCTGTCTCTGCCATAATCACCTTTTTCGCTCCAGGGATCTCTGCTGCCAGTTGATCCAGCGGATTTGGCCCGTCCAACTCTCCGAGAATGACGAGCGTCGGCACTCCAATCTGCGACAGACGTCCAATGGCTGGCGGCTCTAATGCCACTGGCGGCGTCTGGGCCTGCGCCTCATCATCTGGGCGCTCCCAGTTGCGCGTCGTCATCTCGCGGACCCGCTCGCGCACGTCGGGGGTCGCCTGCCCCCCAAGCCGACCCGGCCCATCCGTCCACAATTCGAGCGAGATCTCAACTGCTCGCGCAATATTGTGCTTCTCAAATGCTTCCTCCAGGCTCGTATACATACGCACCACATCTGGATACTTTTTCATCACTTCTTCTGATGGCCGAAATCCGCTGACGCCTGCTGTGACCGGGATCAGCGCATCGACCATCTCAGGATGCTCAAGCGTAAAATCGATGGCCAGCGCGCCTCCTCCAGAGACTCCCACCAGATAGGTGCTCTCGATGCCCAGGAATTGCATCAATGCATAGAGATCCTGGCGATCAGAATACGACTCTCCTTTCGTAATCAGCCCTGAATCGCCAAAGCCTCGCTGATCGTAACGGATGACCCGGTATCGTTGGGCGAAGACGGCGAACTGATCGTCCCACGATCTTCTATCCAGAAGGTGTCCATGGACGAGAACGAATGGATGCCCTGCACCCGCAACCTCATAATACAGGGTTGTGCCGTTTGCCTCTGCAAAACCCGTCTGTACGTGTCCTGTGTTTGACATATTGCTGCTCCTTTCTTTTCATGTGTCTCTCTCGGTATGATAGCATCGAAAGCGGTTAGGAACGACCCTGTATAGGACTCTCAGAGCTTTCCCATGCTAAAACACCGAACAGCGACCAGTGAGGAGTAGCCCAATAGTCTGCTCAGGATGAGCATTGAAGGAGCGAGCTTGTCACGTCACATTACGAACCCTCAGACGATCCATCAGGTTCAACACGGTGCAGTTAAGGAACTCTCTTCTTTTTCACCTCTTTGAGCAGGAACCACATCTCGCTGTTTCTCCTTCCTAATAGTTATTATTGTTCAGTTTTTTAGCATGGGAAAGCCCTGAGAGCAGGACCGACATATGAAGAGAAGGAAATCAGGTGGGAGCATTGGAGGAAGAGGACTTTCTGAGAGCAGTCAGCAGGCTTTCGCGAGGAGGGGTCCCTATGAGAGCGAGTAAGTCTTCCACTGAGAAGACACCATAGCAATCGGCGACGTAGATCACCGCCGGAGCGCTCCCAAGCTGGCGGTGACGGAGCCTGCGGAGGCGACGAATGACCAGCGAGCCAGCCGCTCTCCTGTCTGCAAGCGATAGACTTGCGCCGTGTTGAAAGCCAGACAGGTTACGGAGATGCTCGTTGCTTTAGCTTTGTGATAAGTCCACCTCTTTTTTATCAACTCGGCACAACCCTCATGAGTACTCAACGTTTCCTATATTTATACCTGTAGGGCTAAGCAAGGAGTTACGAAACAATGAGAGAATTGAGCCATTGTCTGACCTGTTTCGCCTCGTGATGTCCCATACTTTCAAATACAATGGCGCTGGCTTCTCCTAGCTGCTGAGCCTTTTGAATATTGCCCTTGCTCTGTTCGATCCGTGCGAAGCCGTATTGGGCCAGCGCCTGCAGTTCGAGGTCGCCCTGAGGGATAGCTTCGATCATCTGATGAAAGGTCGCTTCAGCCTCCTCAAACTCTCGCTGCTTGAAGTGCAAGTTGCCCTGCTCATAGAGCGCTCTCGCAATAAGTTGAGGTCTGCTGATTTGCTGAGCCTGCTTCACAGTTTCCTGAAAGTACAACGTAGCCTGAACATATTTTCCTTGGGCCACGGCAGTTTCTCCCAGATTAAGTAACAAAATGCTCAACCACTCTCGATGCCCGATTTGTCTGGCAATGCTCAACCCTTCTCGCTGGTATGTTTCAGCCTGCGCGTAGTCCCCCATCAGCGTTGCAACGGCTCCGAGGTTGCAAAGTAAGGCGCTTGTCCGTTCATACTGGCCGATTTGCCGAGCAAGCGCCAGCCCTTCTTTGAAGTAGGCACATGCTTGCTCATATTTTCCTCGGTCCGTGACCGTCGCGCCTAAATTCATCAAAAGGTGACAAACTCGTTCGCGATTACCAATCTGGCGCGCAAGGTGTAATCCTTCTTCGAGGAAGGTTTCCGAGCGCGCATAATCACCCTTACCAGCCGTAACTGCTCCCAGCGTCGCGAGCAGTTCACTCGTACGCTCCGTATGCCCAATCTGTCGGGCGAGGGTAAGCCCTTCTTGTAAGGTTGCTTCGGCCTGTTTGTAGTGCCCCTGTTTCCAGAGCGATCGACCTAGCAAAGACAGCAAAGCACACATGCGTTCGGAATCGTTCAGGAGACGAGCAAGCGCTACACCTTGCTCCAAGAGCGTTTGTGATTGGGGATACTCTCCTTGCTTTCCTGCCAACTCCCCAAGGTAAAGATATGTATTCAAGAGACCATATTGATCGCTCAAGGTGAGGGCAGCCTGGTGAGCACGCTCGAGATGAAGATAAGCCTGTGTATAGTTTCCCCGGAGCATGAGGAAAGGAGCGATGGCGCAAGCGAGTTGAATCAATATCGCCTGATGGTTCAGGGTAGAGGCAGCCTCCAAAGCAAGAAGGAGCGTACTGAGTTCTCGTTCGAGCAATTCGTAATCCACATGATGTGTTTGGAGAAAGGTTACAGCGTAGGCGATCAGGCGCTCGTGTGGAGCATTCTCTTGCAGATGGAGTCGGGCGTAATCACTGATCGTCTGATGCAAGGTGTAATAGCCATCACCACCACTCTCCAGCAGACCCATATCGACTAAGGTATCCAGGACACTGGTGGAACAGGCTCCGACCGCGAGAGCGGCTGCCCTGGAGAAGATGCCGGGTTTGTGGGGTAGAACGCAGAGCGCATAGAGGGCGGCGCGGGCTTGCTCACTCAAATACTGATCGGTAAGGGCGATAATGGCGTGCAGGGAGAGCAACTGCCCTGTCTCGAAGCTGGGATGGCGCTGAAGGGGACCGCGCGGTTCGGAGAGGTGCAGGCGCATCTCGGCATGATTGAGTCGCTCCAGGGCCTCCTGGATGCGGCGACTCTGCCCGCTATAGGCTTGCCAGCGCAGATAGTTCCCCATCAAGGTGAGGGCCAGGGGCAGGCCGCCGACGGCCTCGGCAAGGGCACGGGCTCTGCTTGCCTCGCCTTCGACGACCTGGGGAGCCAGCAGATGCAGCAAGTCCAGGCTTTGCTCTGTAGAGAGTTCGCGCAGGGCCATGAGTTCGCAACGGGCGAGTTGGGTAGCAACATTGGAAAAGCGGGTCGTGACCAGGTAGGCACAGTGGGGACCGCCGACCTGAAAGGCGAGCACATCCTCAATCGTCCAGGTATCGTCGAGGATGAGCAGCATACGCCGTTGCTCAATCGCACTGCGTACCGCCTGCGCCAGCGTGTCGATATTCCCGGAATCCACCTGTGACTCATGAAGTCCGAGCAACGCAGCCCAGCGGCGGAGTTGTCCGAAGGTATCAGGGGTGGTGCCCAGGGGGGCCCAGAGCATCCCGTCGGGGAACTGTGCTCGGATCTCAGGGTCGTGGGCCACGGCAACTGCCAGCGTGGTTTTGCCCACGCCTGGTAGCCCATTGAGTGACAGAACGGCTTCACGACGAAGACGCTCCTTCAGATGTCTCAGTTCTACGTCACGTCCCACCAGCGCCAGAGGAGCAGGCGGAATGAGCGGATCAAGAATGAGCGGTTGCTGATGTAGAAGCCAATCCATTTCCTTCAAGCAGTGATGCTGATGCTCTCGTTTTGGCCAGCGTTACTGCCTCCTTTCACCTCAGACGTATTTCACTCCATGCTCACTTTTCACATGCTGATTTCGAAACCTCCTCTCTCGCTATCGTATCACATTTCAGTGGTCAAAAAGCGCTATCACCCCGCGTTTTCTGCGGTTTCAAGCGGAAGTCCTTTTCTGCAAGACAATCAATGATCCTCTCTCTATAACATCAGACTATTGAAAGAGCAGGTAAAAAGCGTGAATTAACGTAAGCTTGTGTGATATTATTAATGTGGAACGCTTCTGTGAACGTGAATCAGAGGGAAGATGACGATTGCTCTCTTTCGCCATATTTGGCGATATAACGATGAATAATCATTCGCCCGCTCCCCTCGCATATTTCTGCCACGCGTCGGTTCTTGGACGCTTACCATGAACTAAGGAAACACGATGAAGCATGTGCTGCAAAAACAGACACCGCGAGTGAAGCTGCGGATGGCGCGGGAGACAGTGGGGTGGTCTCAGGAGGATCTGGCGACGCGGTTAGGTGCCGGGCAAGTGACCATAAGCAGATGGGAAACCGGAGAAACGAGTCCGTCGCGGTATTTTCGAACACGATTGTGCGACCTCTTTGGAAAAGATCCCCAGGATCTCGATCTGGAGGCCGATTCCCCTACACCACGCACCTCTGGGATATTGATTGATCCACTCATTCCACCTCTGCCACGCATGCTGGTGGGACGGGAGAAGGAGGTGGCCACACTGCGAACACGCCTGGGAAAGAGGGGACAGAGCGTCCCGCTCATTATGCTCAATGGGCTGCCGGGGGTGGGCAAAACTACTCTAGCCGTTGCCGTGGCCCACGACCCCGAGATCCGGGCACAGTTTCCCAATGGGGTGCTCTGGGCTCCATTGGGCACTGCCCCTGACATCTTCGGTCAACTCCGCCGCTGGGCTGCGCTCTTGGGTCTGGGCGACCTGGATGCCAGACCTCCTGACAGCCTGCCCCTCGCCATTCGCAGCGCCATCGGCAATCAGCACTTGCTACTCATCCTCGACGACGCCTGGACGATGGAAGATGTCCTCGCCTTTGAGGTTGGCGGCCCCCACTGTGCCTCCCTGGTCACTACACGCTTTTCCCACCTGACCAGGCTGGCAGTTGATAAGCCAGTCCCGCTGCGCGAGTTCTCCACTGAGCAAAGCCTGGATCTCCTTCGCCTGCTGGCTCCCCAGGTTGTTGAAGGCGAGACCAGCAGAACCTACGCTCTCGCCGAGGCCGTCGGCGGCCTGCCCCTGGCTCTCACTCTAATGGGCCATTACTTGCGTCTGCACGCCGTTGGTGGGCAGAGCCGCCGCATTCAAGAGGCTCTGGAGCAACTCAACCATGCCGAGACCCGCCTGCATCTCTCCGAACCGCGCGGTCCCCTCCAGCACCATCCTAGCCTCTCCACCGACCAATCTCTCTCGCTTCACACGGTCATTGACCTCACCAACCAACATTTGAGCCAGCAAGCCCGCGCCACCCTGTTCGCCCTTGGTGTCCTGCCCCATAAACCCGCAGTCTTCTCAGAGGCAGCCGCTCTCGCGGTCGGGGCCTGTCCCACCAGTGTCCTGGATACCTTAGTCGATATGGGTCTGCTGGAGAGTGGGGATGATGGCTATTACACCTTGCACCAGACGATCAGTGACTACGCTCGTCTCCACCTGCAAGGGATTGCTCCACACGAGCGCCTGATCGCCTATGCCGTCGCCTTTCTCCAAACACATCACGCGGATTACGACTTGCTCGACCGAGAACTCAGTACGCTCCTTCTCGCCCTGGAAGCGGCCTCTACCCTGAATCAACAGGCGGGGTTGATGCAACTCGCTTGCGCCATCGCTCCTTTCCTCATGCTTCGAGGAAACTATCCGCTCGCAGAACGACACCTCCAGCAAGCTTATGACGCGGCAGGAGTGCTTGCAGATGATCCAGGTATCATTACAACCCTCTTATTGCGAGGGCAGGTTGCACAAAAACAGGGAAACTATACACAGGCCGAAACGGATTTTCGAGAAGCCCTGACTCTCGCTCGTAAGAACAATGATCCTGAGCGCATCAGTGCCGCACTCAAAGATCTTGGGCGCGCCACCTGGAAACGGGGAAACTATGCTCTCGCCGAAGTCTATCTTAAAGAGGGGCTCGCCCTCGCTCGGCAGATTGAAGATCCTGAACGTATTTGCGACTTGCTGCAAGCGTTAGGCGTGGTGCTCGATATTCAGGGCAACTATATTCAGGAAACGGCGTATCTACAAGAGGGACTGACTCTGGCGAGAAATATGGGTGATGTTGAGCGTGTCTGCGAAGCGCTTATTCACCTGGGTGTAGCACTCATCGAGCATGGAGACGCCCCGCGAGGGGAAATGCATCTGCAGGAAGGACTCGCCCTGGCTCGCACCATCGGACATAAAGAATGGATATGCGCGTTACTGACGAATTTGGGGAACGTTATCACTGAGCAGGGAAACTATGAGCAGGCCGAAATCTATGTTCGAGAAGGGTTGGCGCTTGCCGAACAGATTGGGCACTCCGAATGGACCTGCGTTCTCCTGAACAATCTCGGGGCGGCAACATACAAGCAAGGAAACTATGTTCAGGCAGAGTTGTATTTACAACGAGGGATCGCTTCAGCAAGACGCATCGGCCTTCCACAGATGGAGGCGAATGCGCTCTACGAATACGGCAATTTCTTTCTGGATCAACAGAAGGTAGCGCTCGCCGAAGAGAGGTTCAGCGAGGCGCTTGCTGTTACTCCTGTGGAGTGCCGGGATCTGCGTGCATTGGCTCAATACGGGTTAGCTCGTGCTGCCAGAGCGCAAGGCGATGTTCAAAGGGCTCAGCAGCTCGGGGCGGCAAGCATAGCCACTTTAGAAAAAACAGGTCACTATAAAGCTCAAGAGGTGCGGACATGGTTTGGTAATCTCTCAACGATATGAAAGTGAGACAATATGATCTCTGACTCGATTTCTTATTGGCAACAAACAGCACCAATTGTCCCACTTTCCACCGATGTCCCGCATTTGGTCGATGTAGTGGTCATCGGTGGTGGTTTGATGGGGACCGCTACCAGCTACTGGCTCGCGCGCGAAGGGGTCTCCGTGGCCCTGCTTGAACGAGAGGCTATCGGTTGGGGCGCAACTGGACGCAATGGCGGCTTTGTAGTCGCCGGACCTGCGGGAGGCTACACGGATGCCATTACGCGTCTGGGACACGAGACGGCCTACGTGGTGATGACAGACACAATGGCCAATCAACAGCTCGTACGCCAGGTACTGGAGGAAGAGCGCATCGAATGTAGCTATCGTGAACCTGGCTCCCTCCGACTTGCGCTCATGCATGATGAAGAACAGTTGCGCGCTGAAGTGGTCGCATGCCAGGCCGATGGTTTCCCAGCCGAATTCCTCGATCGTGAGGCCACCCAGAGGCTAATCAAGACGAAGCTATCGGCAGAGATTCGTGGTGGGCGTCTCAAGCCAGGACAAGGATTGGTCCATTCCGCTCGTTTTGTCCGGGGACTGGCCCAGGTCGCAGTGCGCCGGGGCGCACGCGCCTATCGCACGGAGGTTCAGGCGCTTATTCCCGAGGGGGAATCCCTTTGCCTGCAGACCTCAAGAGGACCCATCCACGCGGCAACGGTGGTCGTCGCGGCCAATGCCTGGATTGGCAGGTTGTTGCCACAACTGGCTGATCTCATTGTCCCGGTACGCGAACAGATGCTGGCCTATGCTCCCATTGCTCCGGTGTTCTCCCACGCGCTTTCCGCCGACATTACAGCAGGTGAATATTTCCAGCAAACTCCTGATGGCACCATCCTGATTGGTGGATGCAACACCGTTGCTCCTGGCGAAGACATGGGCGTCTGGGAGATGACCCCGCTGCCAGTCGTCCAGAATGCGATTGAGGCCGTCTTGCCACGGCTCTTTCCCTCCCTCGCACCGTTACAGGTTGTTCAGCGCTGGGCCGGATTGCTTGATTATACGACCGATAGGCATCCTATCGTTGACCGTTTGCCGACGATGCCACAGGTGTTGGTCGTGTGCGGCTTTTCGGGTCATGGTATGCCCTTCGGCTTACGGTTCGGGCAACTCCTCACAGAAGCAGTGGTGAGCGGAACGTTGCCATCGGCGCTCAAGCCATACCGGTTGGATCGACCGACGTTGAAACCATGGAAGCGTGCCTAGAGAGTGGCGTCTTTCCAACAACGACACGCAGGTTCTCTGTACCTGCCGCTCTAGACAGTACCTTTTTTTCAATGTATGATTCTCAACTCATTCCAGAGCAGGACGATGAGACGGTGACCTCTAGTATCTGACAGAGGAGCTATGCACGTGGTGATACCACACTTCCTGAGAACGATGTGGATCTCGTTGGGAAGAGCCGGTATCGGTGCTTCTGTGAGAGAGACCAGGCGCAGGAGCAAGGGAAGACCACCGATCAATTGTGAAGAGAGAGAACGCTATGAATTTAGGACTGACACACAAAGTGGCGCTGGTGACAGCGGCCAGTAAAGGACTGGGGCGAGCGTGCGCGAGCGCCCTGGCTGCCGAGGGAGCAACGGTAGTGGTTGCTTCCCGCAATCGTGAGGCACTTGAACAGACCGCGCAGGAGATTCGACAGGCCAGTCAGAGCCCCGTCCTGGCTCTCCCGACCGATCTGCGCCAACCCGCAGAAATCGTCGCTCTTGTCCAGAGAGCGGTTGATGCGTTCGGCGGCATTGATATTCTGGTCAACAACGCCGGTGGCCCACCCGCAGGGACCTTTGAGGAGCTTTCTGATGAGCAGTGGCAAGCGGCCTTTGACCTGACGTTGATGAGTGTGGTACGGCTGATCCGAGCGGTTCTGCCATCCATGCGACAACGACAGGGAGGCCGGATCATCCAGATTGTCAGTTCTTCGGTCAAGCAGCCTATTGAGGGGCTTCTTCTCTCCAATGCGTTTCGTCCCGGTGTGGTTGGATTGGCAAAAACGCTCTCGCGCGAACTGGCTCCCTATCAGATTACGGTCAACAATGTTTGTCCAGGGCGCATGCTCACAGATCGAATCCGTCACGGATCAAGCGTCCAGACGCGCATGGCGCAAGGGCTCACCGAAGAAGAAGCTTTGAATGAACTGACTCAGGATATTCCCCTGGGAAGAATTGGCCGCCCGGAAGAGTTGGGAGCCCTCGTGGCGTTCCTGGCTTCTCAGCTGGCAGGATATATCACAGGAACCACCATTCAAATCGATGGTGGCCTCATACAAAGTATGCTCTAATTGCTCAAGCAGACGAAGAATCACTCTCTCCTCAAGACAAAGCTCGCCGAAGGGCAATTGCTTTTCCAATCCCCCTCGTGCTTCCCGTGACGACCGCCGTTTTTCGCCTTTCCGGTTCCATCTGTTCTTCTAATAAGTAGCATTCAATGAAAGTGAGTGGATACATTTCGGCAGAGCCACGGGAGAGATCACCTGTTTCTGCTCACTCCTTTTTGTTCTCTCTCATCTCACAAAGCGTCTCAAATACGTCGTCCCAGGGAACCATTAAGGGAGATGGGTATCGCTCTGGCTCATGGAGTATACGAACACCCCACTCACGAAGCAACGTCATGCTCTTGTTGAAGGCGGGATGACGTATCAAGTCCATTTTGAGACAAGGAACCGCAACCACTGGCGGCGTTCCTCGCCCAAGCGCTTCGCATAAGAGACTGGTCGCCAGTGTATCACTGATCCCTTGCGCCCATTTGTTGATGGTATTGAAGGTGGCAGGCATCACCAGCATCACATCCGCTTTCGGAAGAGGATCTGCCTGGCCTGGCAATTTGAAGTCCATTCGCACCAGATGTCCTGTGCGTGCTTCAAGGGCTGATCGGTCGATCCATCGGCTCGCCTGAGGAGTTGTGATGACACACACGTTCCATCCGGCCTCCTGAAGTGATGTCACCACATGAATGGTCTGCTGTGCTGGCGGAGCGGCACAAACGATGAGATAGAGAACGCGAGAATCAATCGATGCAGATCCTGTCATGGGGCTCCCTCATACCGTAATGAGCGTCGATGTTGCGTCAAGTTGTTTTTCTAGAGCCTGTGCTCTCGTTCCAGTGCAAACGAAATCCATTTCTAGAGATCACCTTTCTCGCGGTAGCGTGTGATGCGCTCTTGTTCGCTTTTGACCAGTTTTCTCTGCTCCGCTGAGAGAAACCAGGTAAGAGGATGCCATTCATCGGTCGCTGCGTAGTAATTCACGATCTCAATGCCGTGGGGGTGCAAGACCTTCGCGAACGTGAGATAGGTTCTCAATTGATGAAAAGGGGAAGTCACCAGGATGATCCGACGCATCTCGTGTTCTTTCAGCAGGGAGAGGACATATTCGGCATTTTCTCTGGTATGCAGCGACTCAGATTCAGCAAGCACGACCTCTTGAGGGACGCCCATCTGGATCGCCTGTTCACGCATGTACAAAGCACCTAATCCGGTGTCCCACGATTTCTCAGCCCCTGGAAGATCTTTTTCTTCAAGACGCCCTGCCGCCACGGCAACTCGTAACTCTTCTTGCGAGATCAGTTGTGGAGTCGTTGTCACCTTGACGCTGAACTTCCCTACGCACAGAAGGAAAGGGGCCCAGCCCTGTTGATAGAGGCTCACCGCCGTGCGAATCTTGCCTTCCAGAAAGGCGAGTTTCCCTCGTGTGCCAGCTAGCACCACAATCGCATCCGCTTTCCTGAGTCTGTCTCGTAAGGCGAAGCGTTTCCCCTGGCGAATGAATGCGAACCAGAGGAGCAGAGGGAGCAACAGAGCACAGCCAACGACACCGTTCATTGTCCATTTCATCCACGTTCTTTGGTTCATAGTGTAGTCATCACCCAATTCAAATCAACGACTTCCGGTGCCTTCTTCTGAGGCGAGAGGATCAAGTTCCGCTGAAGGGTCCTCAAACGTGCAAAGGTTTTATTGGAGCTGGCTGCTCGTGCTAATATCCATGCCTCAGTGGCACTCTGGCAACAGGCTCGGATATCGCCCAGTCCATAGTAGGCTTCGGCCTGTTGAGCCTTTAACCGCGCTCGCCCACGGACAAACATCGGGTTGTAGTTCTCCATTCCTTGCTCAATGAGGGGAATCGCAGCCGCATAATGATGCAGATGGACTGCATTCACCCCCATTTGTGCCGTCACCGAGGTGGTATTTGCTTGACAGTGGCTGCGTTCTGGAACCTTGCCACGGTCGCTCAAAACCTGTTGGGCTGCATCAATATGGTGTTTGCTCTCATGCTCTTGTTGTGCTATCGCATACGCTTCGGAGAGGGCTTGAAAAATATATCCAGTCAGGCAAGGCAGAGCGCGATCTCTCAGAAGTCCATGCGCCTCACTCAAATACGCAATAGCTGCTGTTGCCTTGTTTTGTTGAATCAAGGTCACGCCTCTGCGCGCCAATGCGGCAGACATCAATTCGACATCATCCAATTCTTTGGCAGCCTCAAATGCCTGTTGATAAAAGACATGTGCATCATCATACTTCATCATATCTCTGTAGAGGCTTCCCTGTAACTGATAACTCATACACAGCAGTTCTGCCGCATGGCTATAACGCAAGCTCTTTTCAGAGTATGCCAACAACATCTTGAGCTTGGAATCGGCCTGAGCCGTTCCTCCCGTATGATAGATATCCCATAATGCAGCCAGTTGTTGCTCAAAGAGGATCTGTTGATCCCAATTCAGTAAGACGTTGATCCCTGACTCAGTATCCTGGCTCAATCCCAAGAATGCTGCCACTGATGTACCGAATAATTGAAATAAGAGACGACGTGATCTCTCCATATTCTGATCTCCCAAATCTCGCACTGCTTCTAGTATAGCGGACGTCATCACCTGGGAGAGAAGAGAGAAAGCACTGCTCTGCCCATTCGTCGGTGAAAAAGGAGGTGTGAGTGGTTTTGGTGTATAGCTTCTGTCACCCGTAGCAATCTGCGTTGCCAGCTTCCTGGTGGCCTCCGTGAGTTCCACCTCTTCCCTTGCCGCGACCTCACACGCCTGTTCATAGACACGAAGCGCCTGGTGCGTCATGCCCTGCCGATGCAAGAGCACCATCAAACGACAGAGCACATCTTCGTCAGTGGGGTCCTCTTCCAGAAGCTGACTGAGGGTTGTTGCCGCCTGTCCTGGCATCCCCTGGCGCTCATAGGCTTCTGCCAGCCAGATCCGAGCACGATAGCGCGCCTGCTCCACCGTCGCCCGGCGACCTGCCGCCCAGTGTCCTTCTTCGTCTTGCAGAATCATGCCCTTGCTCAAATAGGTCTGCGCCTCTTCGAGCAGGGACAGCGCCTCGGGGGAGATGCGCCCACGACGCTCCGTCTCGCCCAGCAGCAGGAGGGCGGCATCCACATCGACCCACAGCATGGCTTGCTCGGCCAGACGATAGACGTGGGAGTCCTCGTCGGTCAGCAGCAGGCTTGCCTCTCCTTTGCCCGGCACCAGCATTTTACGGAGCCTGGTGACAGCGGTATTAAGATTTTGGACCGCCTGCTCAGGATCGGCGTCCGGCCAGAGCAACTCTAGCAGCGCTTCGCGTCGCGCCTGCCGTCCTGGGCAGCATAAGAGCGCTTTGAGCAAGAGTCGGGGATAGCTACTGCCTCCCCACTCGGCGACCCGAACGGGCTCATAGCCGCTCCCAACGCGCCGCTCCGCCCGAAACGTGCCACAGAGCCAGACCCGAAACAATGGGGAACAGAGGGTACCCTGCTGGTTGGTGTCGTCGTCCATCTCCTGCCTCTCCCTGATCTCTCGCATCTCTTTCTCTGGCAGTATATCATACGAGATGAGAAATGCAATCCCTCTCATGACTGGCCCTCTGCACCATCGCGTGTGCCGCCGTTCTCGCGTCTCTCTCTCGATTTCACCTGTCAACCACCCCTACACCGTCAGTCGTCCACCTGTTGCCCCTCTCCCATGTCTGCTATGCTTGTCAATGATGCAACCGGCTAGATCCAAGAAGAGCGACCCAGGCGGGATATGTATTTGCCGGGGCCGCTTTGGGGGCTGGCAATGCGTGAAAGCCTCTGCCCGAGGAACCTCGCCTGTCCTGGGCTCACCCTGATCTGTTCGTTGTGCCCTGTTCCCTGGAACACGATTGTAGCAATGAATAAGAGCATGGAAAGGGGGAATGTACCATCTGGGACTGCTACAACGGTTGCGAGGGCTTCCACTTGGCTATGACTACTTTCTGACCTATGGACAACGGAGGCGAGACGAAATGTATAGAGGAATGGAGACAGCATATATGATGGGGCAAAGCGAAATAGCACGTATGAGACAAAAAATAGCCGTTGAGTATCTCGCGGCCCAATTGGGATTATCAGGGTTCGCAGAGGGCACCTCGCGCCATCAGTTTATTACCGCACGCACTGAGCGCATCGGCGCGTTACACCAGCAATTACAGGCCCTGGTGGGAGATCACGCCATCGCCCTGGTTGCCGAAACCATGGAAGCCGTCCCCGAGAACGCGACACGACAGGATATCTTACAGGTGTTGCTCTATGAGCTGGGGGACAGCGAAGCGACCCAACATCTACTGGATTATGTTCAAGACATGTGGGCCACGATCGACCTGCTGACCCAACGGGTAGGGCCGGAGGCCACGCGCAGGATTATCGATGCACCGGTCTGCCTGCCCACCAGGGAGGTGATCTGCTCATGATCGAACCTGACGACACTGACCGGGCAGGAGGCTTGGCTCCACCACGTCCAGGCCCTGCTCACCCAGTACGTCGCACGGGGGCAGCTCCTGTCATAAACCACGAGACGAAGACCGCCTACGTGATCGACGTGGAGCAACCCGCCGAAACGGCGCGCCTGATGGAACAGAGCAAGCTCTTTACTCAGGCGATGGGTGGCCCCTTCCCCGACGCGCTGGATCTCTCCGGTGTCCGGCGCGTGCTGGACCTGGCCTGCGGTCCTGGCGAATGGGCTACTCAAGTTGCCTTCGACTATCCTGAGTGGGAGGTCCTGGGCGTGGACAACAACGTGACGATGGTCAACTACGCCATGGCCTCGGCCCGCTCTCAGGGCCGCCCCAATGTCAGCTTCGAGCCGATGGACATCACTGGTCCGCTCTCCTTTGCTGACGCGTCCTTCGAGCTGATCCATGCGCGCTTCATCGTGGGTTTTCAGAACACCGCATCCTGGCCCGTGCTGCTCTCGGAATGTCGGCGCGTGCTGGCTCCTGGTGGCATCCTGTTGCTCTGCGAGGCTGAACGGGGCGTTTCTAGCAGTCCCGCCTTGCAACGGTTAGAAGGCTGGCTCACGCGTACGCTCTTTGAGCAGGGACGGACCTTTTCGGTGGATGGACAGACCATTGGCATCGTGCATCAATTGGGACGATTGCTGCACGAGGCCGGCTTTGTGGCGCGTGGGCAGTGCCCGTTTCTGCTGGATGCCTCCTGCGGCTCGCCATTGTATGCCAGTAGCGTGCGCGAGTTCGAAGTGACCTACGCGCTCTTGCAGCCCTACCTGGTCGCCTCAGGAGTAGTTGACGCAGCCACCTATACTTCCTGCTATCACCAGATGCTGGCCGAGACGCAGCAAGACGACTTTCGCTGCCTGGCCTTTGGCGTGAGCGCCTGGGGGGTCAGACCAGAGCAGGAAACGAGTGGGAAGGAGGAGCCATCCAATGCAGGGTGACACCTTCGAGAAGGATCTTGCAGACATCGAGGCAGTGATGAGAGAGTACATCGACGCGCATCCCAGCCAGGCACCCTATCACTTTCCCATTGACCCATCCAAATCAATCGCTACTCAAGCCACCGCCGCTGTTGTGCTCTCGTTCGAGAAGGACCAGACGATCATCCTTGTCTATCCAGGCTCGCCAGCACCAGGAACATCAGAAAGACCATGACACAGCGCCTTCCCACCTTTCAAGAGGTACGCAAACGGCACGGTATCACCCTGAATATGCTCATTGAGGATGCGCAGATGTATCCGTCGGCGGTCTTGTTGCTCGACACCTGGAATATCGGCGAAGCTGGCATGATCGACGCGCTGCTGGCGTCGCTCTCGCGGCTCTCGGGCATAACGTATCGTCGGGATCGGCGAGGCGCTCGGGGGCTTCACCTTTTCGGTGGACCCTCCCTACGCGCTGGTCGCCGTAGCGGTGGCAGAGGTGAACCAGGGACCGTGTGAAGGTGGTCGACCAGAACAGGACGAGGTACATTGATGACGCTCTATCGTTTTCTTGCTACCGTGTGCGTTGGCACTGTGTGTTTTTCATCGTGTGCCTGTCCTGTCGTGCTTCACGGGGTCGCTGGTTCACCCCTCTCACCTGCGGCTACCTGCCAGAGGAGAGCGAGAGGATGTCCTGCACGTCATGGCTGGCGTCGGCAACGACTCGGTGTCTCGCAACGCCCCGGCAGGGTAGAAACGGGAGAACCGGGTGGACTCGAACGGGTGCATGCTTGTACGGAACGTGCTTTCGCTCTCCCCTGTCAGGCCGCTGGTTGCTTGATAGGTTCCCTCGCGACCGCCTTTCATCGTGGCGGCATGGGGAGCGTCACGGCTCGGGAGGGAGCCAACACGGGCGAGGAAGCGCCGCGTCCACCAGGCGCTCCCTCGTCTGCTGGTGGTCTGCCCAGACGCAGAGGCGTTGGAAAGCCAGTCGCTGAGCAGAGTGTCAACGAACCAGGTCGGTCCTGACCAGACCAATCGGGAAGGAGGATGATATGGCAACCACGTTCAGGATGGAGGTCGAACGCTTCAAAGCCGAACTCGTACAACAGGTGCAACCAGGAACGGGAACGGTGGACGTGCACCTGCTTACGACCACAAGCTCGGAGGAGGAAATGGCCGCAGGAGCGGCGTCGGGAGAAATCGACGCGATGCTTCAACGGCCCGTCGTCCTCCATTTCGCCGATGGAGGGCATGTTGAATGGAGGAAGGAGGCCGTATGAGCGCCGTACCAGGCATGGAGTATGTAGCAAACGCATGGGAGGCGTATTACACGGGAGATGTTCAAGCGGCAACGCGCGACATCGAGTCAGTGATCCAAACGACCGAGAAGGTGGTTCACGACGTGCCACTCTTCTGGAACACAACGGGCCAACTCCTGATTCATCTCTACCTGCTGGCCGCAACAGCAGCGCGCGACAGGATGGCCACCTCGTCTGCACTGCGCTGGCTGGCTCAAGCAAAGCAGGCCGCCCAGGTACACGGAGATGTTGAGGTCGTTCTGGCGACGTATCACCACTTCTTCCGAACCTCTATGCAAGCAGGAGCCTACAGCGACGCCCTATGCTCTCTGGAGGTGGCGACGGTGTACTCCGGTGAAACACACGACTTGGCCGCACGCGGAACCCTCTACACCGACGCGGGGGAGGTGTATGCAACCCTGGCCAACAGGGATCATTCTCACGAGTATAGCACCTACGCGGAGAACTGGTTTGACAAAGCAGAGGACACGTATACGGCCCTTGGCAAGGATGTATCCTCTCAGTATACGAGATTCACGCTGACCAGGATACTCAATGAACGAGCCAGCTTCTACGCCCATCAGGGGAGAAAACGAGAGGCAGAAACCGCGCTCCACCGCGCGGGAGAGGCCTTAGCACCAGGCAACATCAGACACCAGGAGGATTACCTGTTAGCATCCAGCGGAGTAGCGATTGCCCATGGGGATGTTGTGGGAGCATGTGAACATCTGCGGCTGTCCCTCACGCTGCATCGAACCACCAACTCCCTCTCGAATGTTGTCTACATGCGACGAGACCTGGAGCACCTCAAACGCATGGAGCCGGGCAACTCCGCCGTCCAGATGATCGAGGACACCATCCGAATACAGTCACGAGAGGGGGAGGAGCAGAGCAGGTCGTAGCGGGCGAGCAGAGAGGGATCGTACCAGGGATGGTGACCTCTTCCCTGACCGAGGGTCTCGCCTGCTCAGACGCCTCCCCTGGGAGAAGAAGCCGCCCAGGTCCGTATCCCTTGGTCGCGAGCTACGGATGTGGGCAGCTCATTATAAGAAGAGCGTGTGAGGAGTACAACATGGCAGAAGACGAGCAACCCACGCCCATGACCCGCGCTTCGGCGGGCCGGAAAGGGGGCGATCTGGTCCGTGACACGTACGGAGAGGATTACTATCGACGCATCGGAAAAAAGGGCGGAACCACACTCAAGGAGAAACGAGGCCACGAGTACTACCGCCAGATCGCGCGCAAAGGTGGAGAGGCCAATGTACGCAAGTACGGCCCGGACCACTTCGCGGAGATGGGGAAGAAGGGCGGCAATACCACCAAACAGCGCCAGGGTTCAGATTTTTACCGTCGCATCGGAAAGATGGGAGGCGCGGCCAAGCAACGAGCGCGAAAGAGCCAGATGCCTCTGCGTCAACGAGGTGAGCCTTGAGACGAGAGGAGAACAGGAGTGACGCAGAGCGCACTCGCCCGAGCAGAGAGCCATGCCAGCCCATCTTTTCTGTGGGTTTCGCTCCTTCAAACGGAAAGAAGATGCAGGCAGGCCACCGCAGAGACCAAAGCGAGCGACAGGCTTCTTTGCTTTCCAGCCCAGGATGCGGCAGTGGTCTCATCAGGGGTGGTCTGCTGGGTTAGCAGACGCATCGGGAAGATCCTCGATGAGGTCGGTGATCTTCACATCGAGCACCCGAGCAATGCGTGCAAGCGTGCTGAGCTGGACATCTGCATAGGGGTTATGCCACAAGGTTCTCACGGTTTTAAACGCGAGTTCCGCCTTGCGAGCGAGCTTGGATTGGTCAAGGCCCCTGGCTTGAGTCAATTCCTGAACGCGTAGCCGATAGGACATCGCTCCTCCTGTGGTGGTCTTGTAGACTTGATCTTTTAAACATCATAGCAGAGTTCCAAAGGATTGAGAATTGAGCGTAAAAGATGGAGAATAAAAGATGGAGCATAAAGTATCAAGCGGCGGTCATGTCTCCCCTCCTGATCACATCTGGCGATTACGTGTTCGGCCCGTTGCTCAAGCGCACGGTTTCAATGAAGAACGGCTTACTGTTGTCTCAGGCATTCCAGCAGAACAGATGAAGACGATCTGGAACGATCCCGCCTCTGACGCCTCCCTCTCGCTCTTAGATACCATCGCTCGTGTCCTGGGGGTCAAGATCACTGACCTCATCGAGGATGTTTCCCAAACAGAGGGTCGGAATCAGGCACACAGAAGGACATTTGGTTGACAAGCTTGACAGACCATTCCTTTGACTACTAAAATAGCAATCGTATACTATACATCTTTAAATATATATTACTCTAGGTCAAAGCACGATGAGAGAGAGACTTCCCTTCGCTGGGAGAGTCTCCTCTCATACCCGCTGCAAACCTTGAGAGAGAAAGAAGGACGGTCGTGATCGCACCGACACCGCCTGCTCAGCACGAGGAACTGAGACACTCGAAATACGTCTCCCTCCTCTCAGAAATGTCTGTCCCACAGGTCATGCCCCCGGTTCTCAAGACCGGCGACCTGCTGGCCCTTTTCCTGCTCAATGTGTTCTGGGTGAGCAATATCACCCCCATCGCTGCTGGTGGTCCAGCAGGCTTTCTCTACTGGATCATCTGTGGAGGAGCCTTTTTCATTCCGTGTTCCCTGGTGATGGCACAGCTCGCCAGGATGTATCCCCACGAAGGCTCCATCTTGAATTGGACCGCTCACGCCCTGGGAGCCCGCTGGAGCTTCTTTGTCGGCATCTGCGCCTGGTTGCCCGGTATCCTCTCCATTGTCAATGCTGCCGCGGCGGTGATTTCCTGGGTCCAGGCCCTCAATACCCAGTGGCTGACCCAACCCTGGCAGCAAGGCATGGCCATCCTGGCAATCCTTCTTTTCACAGGCGTGCTGGCCTGTCAACGCACCCGTATGGTCCAACACATCCTCAACATGGCGGCGGGCGCGATGGGCCTCTCGACCGTGCTCATCGTACTTGCAGCAGGGGTCTGGCTCTCAAGCGGGCATCACCCCGCAACTTCCTTTGCCACTCCCTCGACCTGGGCGATCACCCCGTCCAATTTTGCCTTGCTGGGGAGTGCGACTCTGGCCCTGCTCGGATCGGACATGCCGCTGGCGATGGCAGGCGAGGTCGCACCACACCTCCAGCGACGTGCGTTTGCTCGTCATCTGACCTGGGGCACCATTTGTACGCTTGGCGGGTATCTGCTCTTCACGTTCGCGGTCCTCGTTGTTCAAGGGGCAGGAGTGGCAGCCACTACCGTCAATCCCATGGTGCTGCTCATCGGCACGGTGGATCGCGTCTTTGGGAAAGCCGTTGGCGATGTGATGGCGCTGGGTCTGGGCTTCTATTTCTTAATGATCCCGGTGGCCTTGCATCTGTGCTTTTCCCGCCTGTTGCTGGTCGCCTCCATGGAGCGACAGGTCTCGATCTGGTTTGCTCGCCTCAATCGGCAGCGTGTTCCCCTGCATGCCATCGTCAGCCAGATCATGATCACGATTGGCGCGGCCCTGCTGATCTATTTCCTGGTCCCCTCTCTTTCCTTTCTGGGCAAGCCAGGGGATCTCTCCAGTATCGCCTATAACGTGATCGGGGCATCACTGCTGCTGGTCTGGGCGGTTTCCTTTCTCTTTCCCTTTCTTGACGTGTTGATCCTGTTCTTCAAAGAACGTCTTCTCTTTCAGGAGACCCATCTTTTACCGCTGCCACTGTTGGTCGTGTGTTGCATCACGGGAATCGCGCTGTGCCTGGTCACGATCGGGTTTACCCTATCCAACTCGTTTCTCCCGACGCTCATCCCCACCTCGACCTGGTGGTATGTGATCGGTGGGAGCGCACTGGGCGGTCTCATCCTGTTTGCCGCCTTCAGTCTGCTCAGCAGCAGCGAGGCACAGTGGGAGCAGATGCGCGATTGGGTGTAAGAGATTTTCGTGTGTGTGTTCATCTCAGTCTGACTATGGAGGAAGAGATCCTTGTCTTCTCATCGTATCACTATTCGGTCTGCCACGCAGGCAGACCACGGCGAGATCGTTGATCTCATGGTGGCGCAGCAGGTGCGCCAGGGCAGGCGCGATCCCCGCCTGTCGCACAGAGAATCCGTGCTGAGCGCGCGCTCCCAGCAGGAGGCACTGGTGGCGCTGAGTGCGCAGGGCCATGTGCGTGGCTATGCGCAGCCTGGGGTCTGGGACCTGAAGGAGACCAGCATCCTACGCGCGTTTCTGACGGCCCGCAACGGCATCGTCAGCAGCTTGACGCTCCCCGATCCTGCCGATGAGGATGCAGGGGCCGTCGTGACGGCGTTATTGAGCGCACTCGACACGTCCTGGCAGCAGGCGGGCACCTCCGGGGACCTGGTGCGCTGGCCCAGTACCGATGGCTGGGTGCAGGCCGCCCTCACTGAGCGCGGCTTGCAGCTTGACAGCATCTGTGCCCTTCGCTCGCTTGCGCCATTTTTTGCTGTTCGTCCGACTCCAGGCTCGGACCAGCGGGTCCGCATGGCGCGGCCTGATGACGAGGATGCCCTCGTCGGACTGTTCGAAGAGGAACTGCTCTTTCATGAGCGCTCCACCCCGTTCGTTCGCAGCAGCGCTCTTGTGCTCGATGCGTTCCGTCGCAAGCTCAAGAGCATGTGGGAGGGCGACGCGCTCGACGTGCTGGGTGCGGGAGCGCCAGTCGTGCTGGTAGTAGAACACGACAAGGCTGTCGTCGCCATGGCGGAAAACACGCTCCTGATCGTCTCAGCCGGAGATGAGCCGGGCTACACGCCAGCAGGGTGCTATTGGTGTCTGGACAATGTGAGTGTGCGCGAGCCGTTGCAGGGGCAGGGGATCGGTCACCTGCTCGTGCAAGGCGTGCAGGATATCCGCGAGGAGCTCGGTCTGAAGCTTTCCGGCTACGTGCTCTGGTTCAACCCGGACAACCCCAAAGCTGCGCGCTTCTGGACCGGGCTCGGCTTCCAGCCGCTCTGGACGACCTATCAACGACTTCGCATACACAGATGATGCTTACCCGAGGCCATGACATGCGTGCAACATCCCTGGCGCAGACCAGGAGCGGGCAACGTCTGTTCTGCTCGTATTTCCAAGGAGGAGTTTCCCTCATGACGACATCCGAATCCAATGAACGTCTCCCCACGCAGACAGCAGGGGAGGTCGAGGTTTCCGTCAATGCGCTACGCCCCAATGCGCTGCGCTTTCCGACGATTCTGGTGCTGTGCATCGCCGCCATTGCTCCGGCGGCATCGATGCTCTTCAACGTGCCAGTTATGGCCTCGCAAGCGGGGGCCTCAGTGGCGCTGGTCTTTGTGCTGGCGTCCGTCGGTATCCTGCTGCTGGGCGTCTCGGTGGTCTATTTTGCCCGCCGTCTCTCCTCCGCCGCTGGCTTTTCCACCTGGGTGCGCCACGGACTGGGGCGAGGAGCCGCTTTTCAGACGGGCTGGCTCATGCTCGGGGGGTACGGCCTCTTTGAGGCGGCGTTGCAGAGTACGGTCGGCGGCTCCCTTGATCCACTGTTGTCTGGCGTTGGATTTCATCTGCCAGGCGGCTGGATGACCTACGCCTTGCTGCTCACCATTATCGTCGGCGTCCTGTCCTATTTCTCCATCACCACCTCGATCTGGATCATGGCACCTTTCGCGGTGTTGGAGGTGCTGGCGCTCGTCATCCTGGATGTGGCGATCACCCTGCGGGGAGGCGCGTCGGGGCACGATCTCGTGCATACCTTCACGCCTGCGGGTGCGCTGGTCAAAGGGGTGGCTCCCGGCGGGACGCTGGGCATCGGGATCGCGCTGGCTCTGGGCATTCTCGCCTTTGTGGGCTTTGAGACCGCTGCCGTCTATGGGGAGGAGGCCAGGCATCCCACCCGCACGCTCCCCATCGCCGTCATCGCGCTGATTGTCGGGCTGGCGGTGCTCTACACCTGGACGGCATACTCGGCAACCATCGGGGTCGGCTGGCAACACGCAGGTACCGTGCTGGGCAATGTCGCCAACGCGCCAGAGCAATACCTCACGCTGGCCACGACCTTCGTCGGGAGTTGGTTGGGCGTGGCCCTGGTCATCTTTGTGATCACCAGTAACTTCACCAGTGCCTTCGCCATGCACCAGGCCATGGTGCGCTACGTGTACGACATGGCGCGTGCTGGACTGTTTCCTCCCACCTTAGGTCACACCCATCCCAGGTGGAAGAGCCCGTTCGTCGCCTCCATCGCCCAGAGCCTCTTGACGCTCCTGCTCATCGGGTTCCTGGGGCTGATCGTGCAGCACACCAACCCGGACGGCAGTAGCCGCTATGCGCTCGGCTTTGCCGATGGACGCTATTGGCAGCAGACGAATGGAACGGTTTCCTTCGGCTGGTTAGCCAGCATCGTGACCATGTGCATTCTCGTCGTGTATCTGCTGACCAATGTGGCTGCTCCCTGCTTTGCCCGACGCAGAAACGAACTGCGCCTGCTCCCCCATGTCCTGGCTCCTGTGGGAAGCACGCTGCTACTGTTGTTGCCACTGGCCTCCTACGTCGGACCCGCGCTTCCAGGGGCCATCGGAGCCTTTTTTACGAGGCTTGGTTTTGCACCCACGCCGTTTCCCTCCAATATCCTGCCACTCTTTGTGATAGGCTGGGTGGTGATTGGGAGCATCTACGCGGCCTTTCTCAAACGGCGGCACCCCGACCGCTATGAGCGCATGGGCAGCATCGTGCGCAGCGAGTAGACCAGGTGGATCGTGCAGGCACAGAGAGAGTGCTCTGGTGAGCCTGCACGATCCGCACTGATGAGAACACGCGTCAAGGCGCTCATGGGGAGGTCTGTCCTCCTTGGACCACCTGATGATCGTGTGATGGTTGGACCACAACGACAACGAAACGATGAGACACAACAGAGAGGACCGAACATGATCTGTCAACATTGTGGGCATGAACACGCTGCCACGCAGCCCTCGTGCCCTGTCTGCGGCTCCGTGCCGTCCCCACGGGCCTCTCAAGGGAGGCCAGGCGTCATGCCATCGGGACAGGGAGCGCGCTGGACCTCCTCCCTTCCCACGTGGGTGACGCTCTCCCCCGCTCAGACCCCCCTCACCACGCCGCGTGAGGCACCCGTGCTGGCCCCAGACAGGACCTTACAAGGGAAGCACTATCTGCTGGTGGAACGGCAGGAGATGCAGCAGTGGGGTCCAGAAGTCTACGAAGCGTGCTGGCGTGCACAGGACCTGGAGAGCGGCAGAGAGGTGATCGTGGGCGAAGTCGCGCTCCCTTTGGGCGGCTCCGACCTCCAGAGGTTTTTCCGCTCGGCCACCAGAGCCTTGCTCAGAAGCAGCGAGCTCCTCAATGTCTTTCTGGAACAGGGTCGTGGCTTTTTCGTCTTTGCGCCCCCTGTCGGCGAGTCCCTGCAAGCGCGCATCCTGCAACGTGGCCTGTTGAGCGAACAGGAGGCGACCCAGTGCTACGGGCAGATCGCCGAAGCACTCCAGGTCTTCTCGCAGCAGCACCCGCCTCTGGTGCACGGCTCGATCCAGCCCGACCATCTCATCCACGTCGGGTCGCGCTGGGTGCTCACGCATGGGTCGCTTCTGGTGGCCGGAGGTGCCACGCAGTTCCTCCCGCAGCGCAACGCGACGCTATGGTCTGCACACGCAGATCTCTCCCTGCTCGCGGCAGTCATCTACTATGCGCTAACAGGAGCCGTTCCGCCCTCTGAACGCAGCGAACAGCAGGCAGGCTTGCAGAACAGCACGCTCTCGGCAACGTTTGCGGCAGTCCTGCTCAAAGGCATCCATCCTCGCATGGAGATGCGATATCAGTCTGCCTCCGAGGTCCTGGAGGCATTGGGACGACGCACCCATGACAGACCCGAGAGATCACGGCAGCACCGCAGGAGCGTTGCCCTCGATCGGGTCGCGCAGGGACAGACGCGTTCCGCCTTGCTGGCTCAGGACGCTCCTGGGCCTGTCGTCCCGCCGCCTGCCGTGGAACCGCCCAGGCACCCGTCACCGCCGCCGGAATGGACGCTGCTCCCCGGTGCAGAAGACCTCCCGCCCTTTCCACCGGGCCAGGATAGGCTCATGGCGCTGGTGTGGACTGCTGGCATGCTGCTGGCAGCCATGAGCATCCTGCTGATGGCCCGCTAATCGGGGGCAGGTCCGCCGAGCGCGCGATGGCTCGTCGCGGCGGGGGAAGAGCGCTCATCTCACGCATTCCACACAGAAGCAAAGGAACGATCGGTATGTTCTTCAATTATTTTGCCACGATTCCCATCTTTCGCCGCCTCTTCCTGTCCTTTTTCCTGGCGGTGCTCATTCCTGATAGTCTGATCCTGCTCACGAGCCTGTTCTACACGCACGCACTCGTAGCTCATGGCATGAACCCGGCTCAAACCAGCCCCTTCACGATCTGGACCATGCTCGCGCTCCTGACCTCGACCGGAGTAGTCATGGTCTTGGGCTATGTGATGAATCGCACGATCACCCAGCCGCTCGGTCAGCTCGCCCGGTTGGCACGACGTATTGAGCAAGGCGATACGAGCGCGCGGGCACGCATCAGCGGGCACGATGAAATCGCGGTGGTTGCCACCTCCCTCAACGCCATGCTCGATCAAATCGTCTCCCTGCTTCGGCAGACCCAGGGCCAGCGCGATGAGCTGCAAGGGCAGGTGGAGCGTCTCATGGAAGAGGTCAGTGGGGTGGGTGAGGGCGACCTGAGTCTGCAAGCCGAAGTGACGCACGGCTCCCTTGGTGTCTTAGCCGACACCTTCAATTATATGGTGGAACAACTCAGCACGCTGGTGATCCGGGTCAAGCGCGTCGGCCTGCAAGTGGAGAGTGCCACGACGGCGACCCAACACGAAATGGGTCACCTGGTGAGCACCGCCGACACGCAGCTTGAGCAGATGGACCGGACGGCGAGCACCATCGAGGCGATGGCGCAGTCTTTCGTGCAGGTCGCCGGGCGAACCCAGATTCTCGATCAGGCCGCCCGAGCCGCCCGGCAGACCGCTCAGCAGGGGCGTCAGACGGTGGGAGAGACACTGGAAGGCATGGAACGTATCCACCACAACGCCCTCCAGACGGCAGCTCAAATCCAGCAGCTTGGAGCGCGGTCACAGGAAATTGACGTCCTCGTCGGCGTCCTGGAGCATATCGCGCATCAAACCACTCGCCTGGCGCTGGACGCGGCGATCCAGGTTGCGATGGCCGGAGAGACGACGCATGCGGGCTTTGGCGCGGTGGCCGAGGGGATGCGTCGCCTCTCAGAGGAAACGAAGGTGCAATTGAACACGGTGGCACGCACGGTCAAAAGTGTGCGCACCGAGATCCTGACGGTGGCGGCAGCCGTCCAGGAGGCCGAGCGGGAGACGGCAACAGGGGTCGCACGCATCCAGGCGACGGGAAGCGCGCTCACGACGATCTTTAGCCTGGTGGAACAACAGGCAAGCGAGATCGGAGCCATCCATCAGATGATGGAGCACCTGCTGCGTTCTGCGCGTTCGCTCTCCGAGACCATGCACACGATCTCGGAGAGCACAACACACACGAGTGAGAGCACGCGGAGGGTGGCACAACAGATGCAACAGCTTGCTCTGTTGGCGCTGCAGTTGCGCACCTCGGTCGAAGTCTTTACGATCAAGGACAGCCGGATGCCTCATGCTCCCTGGAACCAACAGATCGGGGTCCGGTAAGAGCAACAACACATGGAGTGGCCGATCCTCCCTACAGGCAGAACGAAGGCATGAGCGTATGGCGTGTACTCTCGCACATCAGTCTCCTCGCCAGATCCTTCACGGGGCGTGATGTGAACGGATCGCCTCCTTTCACCGTGATACATTCCTTCCGTCCCATGGAGAATGGGCGTCATGGGACCAGGTGGGAGCCAGCACGAGCGATGCAGAGCCTGGTGGACGCGGCGGTGTCATCGTCTCGTGGTGGTTCCCACCTTGCTTGCTTTTGTGCAAACGGTACGTTTTTGCACCGTAAGAAATGTCTTTATCTGAACTATACTGTATTATGCATCAAGCGTATGTGCATTGATTGGAGGAAAAGGTAATGAATGAGGTATTCACGGTACCAGAGGTAGCCCGTCTTCTTCGCGTCGATGTCACCACGGTCCATCGTTGGGCGAAAGCAGGACTCCTGGAGGTTGTCGTCTTGCCACACGCTGGCAAACGACACATCTACCGTATAAAGAGCGAGGTAGTACAGAAGATACTGAAAGATAATTCAGAAGCAAAAGCGGAATAGATCTATGGAGACCCAGAAGGACGAAGCACTGACGATGTGTGTCTGGAGGGGCCAGAAATAAAGGCTGTTCCGATCGGGAAAAACAAGCCTTGGCCCAGCTCTCTCATTGACCTTTCGCCCTCCTTTTCTGCTTTCTTTGCCGGTTGTTGTCTGGCGTTGTTCTGGTGCGTTCCGCTTTTTCTGCTCATGCTTTCGGTAGACTTATTGATGTGCGCTCCGGCTGGAGCAAAGATCTCTAAGACCTTGTTCCATCCCTGCGGAAGCACACCGACGCGTCGTTGTCCTCACCACTCGATACGAAAGGAAGCATGACATGACCACACACGTTCCGCCACAGGATGAGCAGCAGCCCGTACATGAAACAAGCACCGTAGAAGGACCACATGGAGCAATACCCTCACAACGATCGGCACCCCAACCAGTAGTTCTTCCCAGGCAAGCGGAGGAAGAAGAATCTTTTTACTTTGAAGAGGAACAACCCGATCTTGAGACCGCTTTTGTTGCTCCATTTCAACGCTCCAACGCGATGCCAACGGTTTCTGCGCACGCGCAGCCATCCGGTCAGCTATCCGCCGTCCCTCCTACGCCAACCACACCTCCGACAAAAATACGCCGCACGCCTCGGTTCTCGCTGACCATGATCGCCATCCTCGCCTGCCTGCTCGTGATCATCGGCCTGTTCGTTATGAACGCATTGGCGCAAACAACGCCCCCGCTGCAGACGCGCGGGAATGGATCATCACAGGTGACACAGCAACCAGGCACCTCGCAGCAGCCGCCAACAGGGAAGCAGCAGCAATCAACAAGCCAGCCTACACCGGTCCCGACAGTCGCCCAGACACATGCAACGACTGGACAGGGGCAAACCATGGCTCAAACGTCGTCTGATTGGGTTCCGCAATCATTGCCCACTGGCTGGACGAACGCGGGTCTGCTCACTGGGGATGGCATCCAGGCGCTTCGTACAGCGGTGGCCTTCAATGATCGTGAAATGAGCCTCGATTACCGAAGTGTCGGGACGAGGGCCGACCACGGTGGCACATTCACCGCCGCGATCTTTGTCATGACCCCTGCGGCCAGGCAGCGGTTTGTTCAAAATGATATCAGAGAGAGCAACGACATCCTGTTTGATAGGGTGGCCAATAGCAGGCTGATCAGGCTCGTCGTCAATCCGCAGCCACAGCTCGTCAGTTTTGCAGAGCTGCGCCAGCAGCAGTTCGCCTGGGTTGATGTGGCGTTCCAACTCTGGCAATCCCAGATTGATCCTCACCATCCCCAACGACGCATGGAGGGGAAAGAACTCGATCCAACAACGCATCAGCCACGTGTTCACCACATGATGGTGCTCCTCTTGCGCGTTCCACCGCAAGACGCAGGAAACACCCCCGCCATGGGGGGAACCGGCTGGCTTGTCTCCAACTACGGCCTGGATCTGCCAACCAGCACGGCCCTGGATATCGTTCAACCCGCATAACAGGCTCCAACCGAACCCCACGGTTGCGAAAAGAGAGAAGCTCCTCCTGTGAAAGCACATGAAATGCAGCTTCATCACAGAAGGAGCATTCTCTCCTGCCGATTCAAATATCGCTCACCAGCGCGATGTCGGCAACCGCCAGGAAGGGAAGACAACATCGGCGTGAGATGAGTCGAGCAGAGGAGGAGGATCTCGCTATGACACGCTGATGCGGGTGACAGACCTGGGCGGGAGTCATTTCGCCAGTGATTGCCAGATGCACCATCAAGCCTTGAACATCCTTGCTCTGGCAAAAAGGCGTCCCACCTCTTCTTTCTGTGTGCATGCCGTTCTTCACATCCGTAGATTCCAGATCGTCACGGTCTTCCCAGATGCCGCAGCGATCTGTCCGCGAACGGGGGACCAGGCGACGGCCACAATGGGATCGGAAGAGGTAATCTTTGTGACCAGTGTCGGTATCGTGCCCGATGTAGAGGCCCAGATCGCGAGGGTACCATCATCTCCACCAGTGGCGAGGGAATGCTCATCTGGGGACCAGGAAACCGACCGCACAGGAGCAGTATGCGCGCGAAACCGCAGTGGCATATCGATACAAAGAATGCCCTGGGCAGTGACCGCCGAGTGTTGACAGACCACTCCATTCCCCCACAATCGGACCAGTCCATCGTTGCCACCGACGGCCAGTTGATTGCCTCTCGGTGCAAAGGCAACAGCTCGCATGGGGAGCTGTGCATCCTGGTAAAAGCCATGCACTTCGGCAAGGGTGTCCACGCGCCAGAGGCGAACTACTCCCCCCTGCGAGGCCGAGGCAACGGTTGCGCGGCCTGGTTGGCAGGAGAGCGCATCGATAGCTGTCGTATGGTGGGTAAAGACGGCTTGTGGCTGGTAATCGTGGGTCCCCCAGACAATGGCTTGCCTATCTTCGGACCCGGAGATGAGTGGATATCCCGAGGCTTCCGACCAGGCCAGGCTGGTGACTTGCGCCGTATGGGCACTGCGAGCTGGCGCAAGCAGAGCGGCAGTCTGTCCATCAAAGAAACGCACGCTATTTCCTGATCCACTCGCCAGGAGCGCGCCTGTTGGCTCCCAGGCCAGAGCAGCAACTCCGGCGGGGTGAGGAATCTGCTGTCGCACCTGACCATCCAGTGTCCACAGCAACAACACTCCATCATCAGAGCCGCTTGCCACCCTCGTGCCATCTGGGGACCAGGCGACGGCCCGTACCGCCTGTTGGTGTCCAGAAAAGAGCAGGGCCTGCTGGAGCATCTCTGGCATGTGCGAAGAAGGTGTAGCAGGTGGTGTCATTGCGACAGGCAGAGCACGTTGCCGTGTTGCGAACGCGGTAGCAATCCCCGTCAAGAGCCCACTGACCGCACAGCCTGCAAGGACGCTCCCAACCACAAAAATTCTCCGGTCCACGATCTGGTGCGAAGGATTCAGAGATGGTTCCGCAGCGGGCACACGAGCAGAGCCGCTCTCCGAGAGTGAGGTGCGAACTGGCCAGGTCATCGCATGTGCCTCGTCTACCTCCAACACCAGGCGTGTTTCGGGGAGGAGCTGCGCATCGGCGAACCGCATGGTATTGGAGAGTGGTTGACCCCCTGAGAGCGGGCGAAGAGAATAGGTGAGCCTCCTTCCCAGGCCATCTCGCCTGGGAAAGCCCAGGGAGTCCACCAGCGATGAGATACAGTTCCCAATACTATCGGTCCCGTTCACCGTCACAGGAATGCACGTGTTCGCGCTTCCCGATCGTTTGATCAGCAGTCGAAGCTTTGACATCGCTCGTTCCTCGTTCTCGCAGGTAAAATGCTCTGGATGACTCATGTGGCCCTCTCCAAAGTATAGCGACATGACGACCAGAAAAAGTGGAACACGACCGGACAAACCGGGAAGAAAACCTGAACGAGAAGAGCCATATCATTTTCTTTGACAGTGTGCTGACAAGCGGGGCCTCAGATTATGCGCTCATTGAGGGGGATCTTCATACTGCATTATCGGGAGAAGGCACATTACTTGCACGATGAAGCGCATCGATTCTCATTTCCTTGCTTCTCACGCGCTCGATCCACTGGTGTAACGCCTCCCGACTTTGGTGCAACAATGCTTGCTCATTCAGCCGGATCATTTAAGGCCATAATACGCTGCCACTTTCAGACCGTCAGCCTTTCATCATTGCGATTTTGCTGCGTGCGCTCATTTTGATAACCTATGGCGTGAAATTCCCAGGTATAAATGGTCTATAGTATCCTCTTTCTATTCTCTACTCACTTCTTCGGCTCCAGACACTCCGCCAACCGATACAAAATCCCCACCTTACCCTTACGCCCTATAATCGCATCGCGTAATTCCTGTGCTATACTTTGCGAAATAGGCCCTCCATGTGCAAGTTTATTACGATTGTGAGAAACATGCTCGTTTACCATGCAGTGTAAGATATCTTCAAAATCCTTTAGGTCGCTTTTTGAGTTAACGACGATTGCCTTACATAACGGCCAGTTATGTTGAGCCGACTTTATTTTATCCTTGTCCTTTTGATCTGCAGTATGAAGATCTTTATCCTTAAATTCGTAGATTACCTCTATGGCTCCAAGAGTCATGTTATCATGACTAACCTTAAATCCTTTCTGTCCAACATCTGGGAAGTAGTCTTTGGAACTGGGGTAGTGATCATGGATGCGTCGCTTGATTTCCGCTTCCAGTGCTCGGCAAAACTGAACAGCAGGCGCAGCCCAGTCGTTAAGCATGGTCTGTTTATATTCATCCCACACGTATGCTCCGCTCAGCAAAATATTGCGCGTCTCTTCTGCCAGACAGCGAGAATGGCTCATATAATAGTTTGAGTGTAGTCCCCTGAAAGGCAATCTCTCAGGAGGATATACTGGTGAAAGCAGCGGGAGAGCCGAAGTTTTGGCTTGTGGCCTGTTCAACTACCTGAACAGTGAC
>Ga0137371_10000229_pt1 | contig 38034 bp, 27 predicted proteins | sample SagtaG_7_FD_104919 | JGI IMG/M metagenome (GOLD analysis project Ga0137371, IMG submission 104919) | Vadose zone soil microbial communities from Sagehorn Ranch, Mendocino, California, USA - Sage1_R_40_16 metaG | ecosystem: Environmental > Terrestrial > Soil > Vadose zone | place: USA...
CCGCATGATCATGTTGACGTGGTCGGAGACCTGCTCGACCTTGGCGAGACCTTCCACCTTACCGGTCTTCGACTTGTTGCCGAGGGAGTACCACGACTCGATGCCCGGCAGGATGGCCTTGAAGCCGTTACGTCGCAGTCGCTGGACGTGCGGCTCGGACAGCAGGGAGAGGCTGCTCTCCGCAATGAAGTCGATCGAGCCCGGCGGAGCCGCCGCCTCGATCGCATCCAGCACCTCGTCGAAGCGGACGCCGAAGTTGGGATCGTGCCAGCCGACGCGCGGCCGGCGCAGCTGTTGGCGCAGGAACTTGAGATCGTCCTGCAGCACCTGCATGTCGAGCGGCTGATACGGCACCACCGAGTCGATGCAGAAGCTGCAGGTGTAGGGGCAGCCGAGGCTGCCAAGCATCGGCACGATCTTGAAGAACGGGGCTTTGCGCAGCGTCGGCTCGATGAACTTCCAGCGCTCGCGCACCCCGGGGAGTGCCGTCGGCTGGCGTGGCGCCGCGCGGTGCACGCCGAGCGGCCGGTGGCGGGCGCAGTCTTGTAAGACGTCCCGGATGACCGCCTGGTCCGTGAAGCCGAGCACGTAGTCGAAATAGCGCCGGGCGTCTTCGGGATAGCAGCGCGCGTGCGGGCCGCCCAGCACGGTGATCGCGCCGCGCGAGCGGAACAGGTTGCTGAGCGCGTAGGCGAGCAATCCCGCTTCGGTGAACGCACCGATGAAGACGAGGTCGACGTCGGCGGGGAGCTCGGCGACGAGATCCTCGAAGCCGGTGTAGCAGACGAACGTGACCTGGTGGCCCTCGGCCTCGCACCACACGCCGACGACCTGAGGCATGATGCTCGCCAGATTGGCGTGCATCACCCGCGCGTACAGCGCGCGCGTCGGCCCCTTGGTTACGAGGTCGACGATCCCGATGCGCAGCTTAGGCACTCACCTGTCGGTTGCGGATAATGCACTCTCTCCTGGGCGCGGTTCGAATTGCTGCGGTGCATCTAATGCACTACTCCCGGTCGCGGAAAGCCATAGACCGGGCGGGTGAGGCGTGGGCGACGCATCAATCTAACGAGCTAGCTCGGCGGCGCTAGTCGGCGCCTTCCGCGCGCGCAAAGGCGGCGATCTGCAGGCGCGTGTGCAGCGCCAGCTTCTCGAGGATGTTGTGCACGTGGCTCTTGACGGTGTGCGTCGCGATGTGCAACCGCTGGGCGATCTCCTTATTGCTCAACCCCTCGCCGATGAGATCGATCACCTGTCGTTCCCGTTGCGTCAGCCGCACGGCGTCGATCACCGCCCGGCTGCCGCGGCCGGCGGCCTGTCGGGCGATCTGCGAGAACAGCGAATCGGTCAAGGGCGGCGGCAGCACGTGGCTGCCGCCCGCGACGGCGCGGATCGTGTTCATGAAGTCCGCGGGCGTGGCGTCCTTCAAGATGAAGCCCGAGACCCCGGCTTTCACGAGCTCGACGACATCCTCGTGCACCGGGAAGAGGTCCATCGCGATGACCCGTACGTCCGGTGCCGTTTGCTTGAGCTCCCGGACCAGCCGCACGCTGTCGTCATCCTTGAGACCTAGGTCCAGCAGGACGACCTGGGCTTGCGTGGCGTGCGCGTCCCGCAGTGCCGCCTCGCCGCTCGCCGCGGCGCCGACGAGCACGACGTCCGGCTGCGACGCGAGCAAGTGGGCGATCGCGTCGCGTAGCAGGCGGTTGTCCTCGATCAACACGACCGAGATTGGTGTGTGCACGGGTGGAGAGGAGTTCCCCCTAATAGGATGGGATCGGAACCGTCGGCTCGCAAGCACCGCCTAGGCCTGCCAGCCTGTCAGTAGCAATCCCTCGTACCCGCTGGTACCTTGGGCATACGTGCGGAACGGCATAGCTACGACCGCTCGGGTAGCACACAGACAGCGGCCACCCAGCCAACACCTGGGTTGAGCGACATGACGTAGGCCACGCGGGATCCGCCGACTGATCGGCGCATCTCGCGTTTTTTTTCCCGGGCAGCCGAAGGGGGAGCACCTGCCGAAGCCACAGCGAAGTCCAACGGCCCAGCCACGCTGGGTGTATGCCTATCAGCTGGAGCCGCCGCAGCCCGACACGCGGTTCCACAAGATCAAGGCGCTGCTCGGCAAGGCACACGTGGCCGCGCGGCGCGCCGCCCGGATGTGGGCGGGGCGGATCGTCGTGGAGACGCGCGTCAGCCACATCCTGATCGTGAGCGACAGCCCCAGCCGGCAGCGCGCCGTCAACCGAGCCCTCGAGAAGGAGCTGAAGCGTCTGGGGCTGCGCTTCCTGGTGAACGAGCCGGTTCCCCTGCCGGCGGAGGGGCCGTAGCGCGGCCGCGCGCCCCCGTCACCGCGCCGGCGCGGCTGCGCCGAGCCAGCCTCCGGCAAACCCCGCCCGCTTGAGACCCCGCACGATGTAAGGGTTGCGTCGCATGACGCGCCACACCAGTTCGCTGCGATAGTTCTCGATCATCGCCAGGATCGGCCCCTGGTCGATCCCGAGATAATCGACGTCGAACCAGCCGAACACGGGATCCACCTCGCCCCGCTCCACGGGGACCTGGGCGGTGAACGTCGGGTTGAAGGCATCGCGGAATCCGTACGACGAGAAGAGGTGTGACCCGTAGGTCTCGCGCATCGTGATGAGGGCCGGGATGGCGATCTCGGGCGCGAACGGCACCGCGCCGCCGGCAGCGGTGGGCGCGAGCGTGCCGTCGTCGTTGGTCTCGAGCGCGGACACGCCGCGCGCCCAGTAGGTGTAGAACTGGCGGGTGCGCCCGTGCAGGACGAGGGTCGTGTTCGCCGGGCCGTCGGAGGCCGTGAGCCCCCAGATCTGGTTCGAGTAGCCGTTCCACACCCCGGGGTTGGCTGCGGCGTAGGCGCGCTGCGCGTAAGTCGCGCGCCGCGAATTCTCGAAATAGTCGATGCCGCGGCCGCGCATGTAGGCATCCTGTAGCCCTCGGAAGTCGATCCATACGTGCGAGTACTCGTGCCCGAACAGCGGTCCGAACTGCACATAATCCTGCCCGCGAAACGTCGTCCACTGGTAGCCCCCCACCCACGCGGCCCAGGCGGTGGAATCGACGGGGTGCGTGGGCGAGCCGAGTGCCAGGATGTAGAGGATCATCGCTTCGTTGTAGCCGATCCAATCGGCGGGGATGAAGCCGCCTTCCGGGTGCCACCCCATGCTCACGGCGGGCGGGCGTGCCTGCGCCCAGTTCCAGTCCACGCGGCGGTAGATCGAGTCGGCGAGTGATCGGATGAGGGACTCGGTCGAGTCGGCGCCGTCGTAGTACGATTGGCAAAACAGCACGCCCGCGAGCAGCAGCGAGGTGTCGATGGTCGAGAGCTCCACGTTCTGGAACCGCTGCCCCGTACTCATGTCGAGGAAGTGATAGAAGAAGCCGTGGTAGCCGGTGGCGCCCGAGACGGCGGAGTCCTGGGGCGCGGTCCAGAAGAAGCGCAGGGTGGTGAGGGTGCGGGCGGCGGCCTGGGCGCGGGTGATGTAGCCACGTTCCACCCCGATCGGGTACGCCGTGAGCGCAAACCCGACCGCGGCGATGCTCGAGAAGGACGGGCTGGGCGCGCGGTCCGGGGTGAGGCCGTTCTGGGGGTTGGTCAGGTCCCAGAAATAATGAAAGGTGCGGTCCTCGAGGGTGTCGAGGAAAGCGGCGGTGTCACGAGCCGGGCTGGGAGGAGGCGGCCCGACCGCGTTGTTTGCGGCGCAGCCGGCGAGCGCTACCGCGAGGAACAGCGGCTTCATTGCTCGGGGACGAAGCCGATCTTATCCAGCGCGGCACCGATCTCCGGATTGGCCATGAACAGCTTCCAGATGAGCCCGGTGCGGTAGTTCTCGATCATCACCACGATGGGCGCCTGGTTCAGTCCCATGAAGATCGGCGAAACCCAGTGCGCGTCGAAGTTGATGGCGTCGCGGAAGCCGTACTCCCCCCACAACCGATCCCCCAGATCGCGATAGAAGTGCTTCAGGGCGGCCAGCGACGCGTCCGGCGTGTAGGGGAACGATGCCAGTGCGCCGGTTGGTGTGAGGGTGCCGGTGTCCACGTGCGGCGCGGGCTCGTGCGCTTCATACCCCCACGGACCGTCGCTCGCCGTCAGCCCCCAGGCCGCAGGTCCGTACCCGCCGTGCCGGCGCGGGTTGGCGATGCAGTACGCTCGGTTGATGCGCGCGATGCGGCGGTTGTTCTCGAAGTAGTCGGTGTAGCGGTCTCGCTTCCCGCGGGGGTCGAAGCCGAGAAACGAGTAATGGGTGAAGAACAACGGTCCTCCCGTCGCCACTCCGACGGGCAGCTCAATGCCGTAGTAGGTGTGCCCGTTCGCGTAGTGGTCACCGTGGGTCGTCTGCCCCCACCCGCGGCGGTACTCCACGGCACGCTGTGTCTGACTCGCCCACCCGCTGTAGTACATCTCTCCCGGTACGCCATGCGTGGGAGAAGCGATCGCGAGCAGGTAGGCGATCATCGTCTCGTTCCAGCCGATGAGCGGATGCTCGAGCTGCCATGCGTAGTCGGGCGACCAATGCCAGATCAGGAAGGCGCCGTCGGGTGTCTTGCGATACCAGCTCCACTCAACGCCTTCCCACAGGGCGGTGATGCGATCGTACAGTGCCTGGTCGGCCTTGAAATACTGACGCGCAGCCAGCAACCCTTGCGTGAGGAACGCGGTTTCGACCAGGTCGCCGCCGTCGTCGTAGCGGCCGAACAGGGGAATCACATGGCCGGTGCGCCCACTCATGAAGTGCGGCCAGGCGCCGTGAAACCGGTCGGCGGTCTCGAGAAAGCCGACGATCTGCCGCATGCGCGCGGTGCTCTGTTCGCGGGGGATGAAGCCGCGCTCGGTGCCGACGATGAGCGCCATGATGCCGAAGCCGGAGGCGCCGGTCGCCACGAGATCGGGGTCCCCGGGCTGGCTCTCGAGCGCCAGCCCGGCGTTGGGATGTGCTCCGTCCCAGTAGTAGCGGAACGAGGCCTCCTGCACCATCGTCAGCAGCTGCTCGTCGGTCATCACGTGCGTTGCCGCAGCGGCCGACTCCGACGGGGCCGAGACGTTGTCGTTCAAGTCCACCGCGCGGACGCGGTACGTCGCTCGCCGTCCCGGCGCGCCCAGAAAGTCGACGTAGCGGTGGAACCATGATGTCTGCACAGCGATCGCCGCGAAGCGCGTGCCGTCGGTAGATCGCTCGATCCGGTATCCGCGAAGATCGGGCGCCTGGACCGGCTCCCACGCCAGCTCGATGTGTCGCTCGAAGCCGCGCGCGCGCAGGGCATGCGGCGCGGGGGGAGGCGTCGAGTCGCGGGGGTCACCGCTCGTGATCGCGATCTCGTCGATATAGAGGGTGTGCGGCACGCCGTCGTCGAGCCACTGCTCGAAGAATACGGTGGCCGCCCGGTGCGGGTCGAAGGTCCGGCCGTCCTGCAATGTCATGGCGAGCTGCCCGATCGGCACCGTTACGCGCGTCCACTGCCCGGCGGCGAGGCCGTCCGTGTAATAGTCGGCGATTCGCACCTCGCGACGCAGTCCTTGCGCGTCCTCGATCCCGATGAGGGGAAGCGCCCCGGCGGGAATCGCCGCCCTGGTATATCCTCGAAAGACGAGTGAATCGCCGGTGAACTCCGCCGCCTGATTGCGCCAGCTTTCCCGGCGCACGCCCGCGTGCCAGGTGCCGCCCGGCTGGGAGGTCCACGTCAGGCGCAGCGCGTTCGGAGGGGTGAAAACCTGCGCGGTTTCGACCGGAAGCTTGCCGCGCGTGGCGGCCAGCGTGCTCGGGGTGATCGCCCGGGCATCGCTGAAGTAATAGGCCGTGTCGGTCAGGCTGCGCTCGAAGAAGATGTGACGATCGTGCGCAGTCTGCGCCGAGGCGGGGCCGGCGAGGAGGAGAAACGCCGCCCCGTGACCGGCGAGCCGTCTAATCAGGGGGCCGATGGCCGTGCCGGGTCGTGATGACCACGACGCCGTTCGCACCCCGGACCCCGTACATCGCCGTGGCGCCGGCATCCTTCAGGATATCGATCCGTTCGACGTCACCCGGGTTGAGCCACGATAACCCGTGTCCGGTGGTCACTTGCACCGGCATTCCGTCCACCACATACAACGGCTCAGTGTCGCCGTGGATGGATCCTCGGCCCCGGATCTGGACGGAAATGCCCCCGCTCGGCAACCGGATGACCTGCACGCCGGCGCTCCGACCCTCGAGCAACTCCTCGACTTGCGCGGCGGGGATGCCGTGCACGTCTGCGGCGCTCACCGTGGAGACGGCGGTTGCGGTCATTTCTTCCGAGGGGGCACTGGCCGGCGGCGCGGATGCGGGCGGGTGGGCGCACCCAAGCCACTCGACGGTTGCGGCAACGAGCACCACGCCCGCAGAGCTGCCAAGGACGCTCCGGTTCACCGCCCTAGTACCCGGGGTTCTGCGGCAGGCCTGCGATGGCCGCTTCACCCGCCGGGAGCGGATACAGGGTGTCTCGCGGCGCGAAAGCGGCGCCCATGAGCAGGGCGGCCCGGCCCGGGACCACGCGGTTCTGCCGGATGATGTCGAACCAGCGCTGTTGCTCCATCCCCAGCTCCACGCGGCGCTCCTGCCAAATGGCATCGAGCAGTGCCTGTCCTGTGGCGGTCACGTTGGGGAGCAGCGTTTGCGCCGCGATGGTGACGGCCAGGGTTTGCGTGGTGATCGCTCCGGTGACGGAGTCCTGTCGCACACGCAGCACGTCCAGCGTCACGATGACGCCGGGTGTCTTCGAGTTCACCGCGGTGAAGTAATCGGCCACGGTAGCGATCGTCGTCCCGTCGATTGCCCGAACGATGTCGATCGTGTCCACTCGCACCGGCGGGATCGTGGCTGAGGCGCAGGCGCCGACGCAGCGCGACTTGAGGCTGCGGAGTCCCGCGGTGAACGCCGGACTGGACGGGTTCACATAACGCACGAACACGCGGCTCTCTCCCGCGGGTCGAGCGAGCACGGCTGAGTCGATCGGTGCAGCGAGCAGCTCGGGGGTGAAGCCGAGCGTCACGGTTTGCGTGCCGCGCGCCCGCGCGCGCACCAGGTTCAAGTAATTCTGCGCCTTGGCGACATCGCCTGTCTGATACGCGGCCTCGGCCCCGATCAGGAGCAGGTCGGCGTAGCGGAGGCGCCGCAGGTTGATTCCGGAGTTGAAGGCGCCGCCGACGTTGCTGGGGGACATGAACGCCTTCTGGTTGTACCGGTTGTTCAGCATGCTCGGATTCAAGTAGACCACCAAGCCGCTCCCGTCCGGAAGCAACTCCCACGGGTAGAGGATCGTCGTCACGAGGCGCGGGTCGCCCGGCTCGTAGGCGGCTTCGAGACTGGGTGATGGCGTGTTGAATCCCCAGCCGATGTTTGGCGTCCCTCGGACGCCCTGTACCTCGGCGTACTGGATGTTCGCGCCCCCCTGGTCCGGCGACTTGCCGCCCCCCGGCGTCACAGCAGCTTCCACCTCGAAGACGGACTCGGAGGAGTTCTCCCCTGCGTCGGTGAAGAGGGTGGCGTAATCGGAGAAGAGACCATAGCCGGGCTGGCCGATGACTGAATCGGCGTATGCCAAGGCGTGCGCGTAGTCCTTACGATAGAGATACACCTCGGCCAGGAAACCCTGGGCGGCGCCCTTGGTGGCGCGGCCCACGTCTGCGGCGGCGTACTGCAACTTGGTCGGCAGCACGGCGCTGGCGTCCTGAAGATCCTGCTCGATCAGCGCGTACACCTCGTCCGCTGTAGCCCGCGGCTGGATGAATTGGTCCGGCGTGAGCGGTTGGCTAACGAGCGGCACGCCTCCGAACGCCCGCACCAGGAAGAAGTAGTAGTAGGCGCGCAGGAACTTGTTCTCGCCGATGAGGCGAGCCTTGAGAGTCGCATCCATCGACACGTCGGGGATATGCTGGATCGCCACGTTCGCCCGATACACGCCCTTGTAGTACCCGGCCCAGGGATCGGCGAAGGCGAGGTTGCCGGGATCGAAGGTGAGGTTGTCCAGGTCGCCGAGAAAGCTGGCATCACCCGGTGTGCTCCCCTTGGTGGCGTCGTCCGACACGATGTCGGTCAGCCCGATCCAGGAGAAGACGTGGACTTGCCACTCGCGCAGCATGTTGTACGTGGCGTTGGTGGCCGCCACAGCCTGGTCCGACGTCTTGAAGAAGTTCTCTGTGGTGAGCACGCCCTTCGGCTCGGTCGAGAGGAAGTCGCATCCCGCCGCGAGGCCGAGGACGGCGAGAACAGAAAGCGCGCGCGTTGCTGTCGGTGAAGGTCTCATAGCTCGCCCCGATTCGATGAATTCACGTTAACATGTCTCAGAACGCCACATCCAGGCCCACCGTAAACGTCCGCGCGGGTGGGAAGATTCCCCCAAAGGTGTCGATCCCGCTCGCGATCACCGACCCCCCCGGGAGCTCGGGGGTGTACCCGGTGTAGTTCGTGACGTTGAACAGGTTGGTGCCGCTCAGGTAGATCCTGGCCTGCCCGATGCCGAGTCCGTTCGTCGCGCTCACGGGCAACCGATAACCGATCTGCACGTTCTGCAGCTTGAGGAAGGAGCCGTCTTCGATGAAGCGATCGGAGGCGACGTAATTGGTTCCAGCCGTGGTCACCCTCGGCTCCGTGTTGCTCGTCCCCTGCCCGTGCCAGCGGTTCAGGTATGACGCCTCGAAGTTCTCGACCCCGAAACGGACGGCCTTCTTGCCGTTGAACACCTTATTACCCGCCTGTCCGCTGAAGTTGGCCGAGACGTCGAAATCTCCGAAGCGCAGGCGACCGTTGAACCCGTACACGACATCCGGAATGGGGCAGCCGAGGAACTGCTTGTCCGCGTCGGTGATCGAGCCGTCGCCGTTGGTATCGACGTAGCGCAGGTCCCCGGGCTGCTCGCCGACGTTGCGATTGGGCGAGCCGGCGATCTCCGCCGCCGTCTGGAAGACGCCCTGCACCTTCAACCCCCAAAAGCAGCCGATCGGCTGGCCGACTGCCGTGCGCGTCGTGAACTGCACCTCGTTGCCCAGCCCGCCGGCGAGGATCTGGCTGTTGCCCTGGCCGAGTGCCTTGACGGTGTTGTTGATCGTGCTGCCGTTGAGACCCAGGTCGAGATCGGCGGCGCCCAGCTTCTGGCGCCAGACGAACGAACCCTCGATCCCGGTGTTCAGCACCTTGGCGGCGTTGACGAAGGGCTGGGTCGACACGCCGATGTAGGCGGGGATCGGCACCTGCACCAAGATGCCGTCAGTGAGGCGGTGATAATAATCGAGCGTCGCCTCGAGCTTACCGTCCCACAGCACCATGTCGGCCCCGACGTCGGTCTGGGTCGTCTTTTCCCATTTGACCTGGGGGTTGGCGAGCTCGATGGGGCTGGCGCCGAATTGCAGCGTCTCGCCGGTCCCGAACACGGCGTTCAGGTTCCCGGTCACGATCGGCACGCCGGGATACGCGCCGATCTTGTCGTTGCCGGTCTCCCCCCAACTGGCGCGCAGCTTCAAGGCCGAGAACGGTCCTTTCTCTTTCATGAAGGGCTCTTCCTTCAGATTCCACGCGACCGCGAACGACGGGAACGAGCCGTAGCGGTTGTCCGGCCCGAACCGCGATGATCCGTCCACACGTATCGTTCCGGTGAACGAGTAGCGGTCCTTGAGGGTGTAGTTGGCGCGGAACAAATAGGAGAGCATCTTCCAGTCCGACGCACGGTTGAAGTTCGTCTCGCCGGTGGTCGAACCCGCGTCACAATACCACAGACTCGGGTCCTCACCCGCGATGTTGGTGCGCGTGCAGCCGAGTACTTCGTTGTAGAACGACTGCGCGGTGACGCCGGCGAGCAGGTTCAAGCGCTGGCGCTCCGCCTGATAGGTGTACGCGAGCGTGTTCTCCCACAGCCAGGAGCTGCTGGTGCCCGTCTCCACGTCGACGTTGGAGATGTCGTTCTTCTGAAGGGTCGAGACGGAGTACACGGGCACGAAGCTCCGGAAATGCGAGCGACCGAGGTCCACGCCAAAACTGGAGCGGAACGTGAGACTGTGGGGGAGATTCAGCTCGCCGAAGAAGTTGCCGATCAGGCGCGCGTTGTTCTCGGTGTTGCGCGTGTAGAAAACGGTGGCCGCAGGATTGCCCGCCGAAGAGCGCACCGTGCCATCGGCGAATGTGCCGTCCGGATTGTACGGCGAGACCGTCGGATCCGCACGATAGATGACGCTCAGCGCGTCCGGGGGGCGGTCGTCGTCCGTGTACGAGATCGCGAGGTTGTGACCGAGCAGCAGGTGGGTCGTCAGACGGTAGTCGTTGTTGAGGCGCAGCGTGACCCGGTGAAAGTCCGACTTGGGGAGGACACCCGCCTGGCGGAAGTAGTCGCCGCTGAAGTAGTACGTGACCTTGTCCGTGCCTCCCGAGCTCGAGAGTTGATAATTCTGGATCGGCGCCGTCGTGAACATCGCCTTCTGCCAGTCCGTGCCGGCGCCGATCGTGTCCGGATTCGTGAAGTAGGCCGGCGCTCCGAGATTCGTGGCCAGCTCGTTGGCGAGGATCGCGTAGTCGTGCGCGTTGACGAGATCGACGCGATGCTCCACGGCCTGCGAGCCGGCATACGCGTTGAAACTGAAGTGCGTCGGACGCTCGAGACCCCCGCGCTTGGTGGAAATGATGATGACACCGTTGGCGCCGCGCGAGCCATAGATCGCCGTGGCCGAGGCGTCCTTCAACACCTCGACGGACGAGACGTCGTTCGCCTGCAGAAACGAGACGTCGTCCGTCAGCATGCCGTCGACAACGTAGAGCGGGGAGGCGTCGTTGAGCGTGCCGACTCCGCGGATACGCACGATTGCGCTGGCGCCCGGCCGGCCCGAGGAGGGCGTGACCTGCGCGCCGGCGATCCGACCCTGCAGCGTCTGGTCGACCGATGCCGTGGGGACCGGCGTCAGGTCCTCGGCGTTTACGGTCGTCACGGCTCCCGTGACGTCGCGCCGTTGCTGCGTGCCGTACCCCGTCACGACGACCTCCTCCATCATGATCGCCGCGGCCTCCATCGTGGCGTTCACGACTGACCGCCCCGCGATCGCGACCTCGACTGGGCGGTAGCCGATGAACGCGAAGGTCAGCGTGTCGTTAGGGCTGCGGGCGTCGATCGTGTACCGTCCGTTGGTGCCGGTGAGCGTACCGATGCTCGTGCCCTTGACGACGACCCTTGCTCCCGAGAGGGGGCTGCCGTCCGCGGCCCCGGTCACGGTGCCGGTCACGCGCACCGGCGCGGTCTGACCCCGGGCGGGTCCGGCCGACACCAGCGAGAGGAGCGTGAGAATGCCGAAGAGTGTCCGGCTCATGGATCTGTCTCCACTGGAGTACGTTGCCCCCGTTATCACGCGCCTCGTGCAGTTTGTCAAGTCCGCCGGAGCCCGCGTAGATTCTCTGCACCGCGTTTCAGTTTTCTACCTCTGATCAACAGGATCCCGATGCGCATCCAAGACGGCTGTTTCACGGCGCTCGTCGCCCTGGGCCTCGTCGCCCCCGGCCCCGCTGCCGCGCAGCGCGCCGCTCCCGGGCGGCTGATCGACTCGCTCGTCGCCCGCATGACCCTGGAAGAAAAGCTCGGCCAACTCAACTTGCCGTCGGTCGACAACCAGCCGAGCCCCGCGCAGCTCGAGCAGGTGCGTAAGGGCCTGATCGGGGGGTTCCTGAACCTGGCCGGCGCCCAGGCGACGCGCGACGCCCAGCGGATCGCGGTCACAGAGTCGCGCCTCCATATCCCGCTCCTGCTGGGCCTGGATGTGATCCACGGCTATCGCACGATCTTTCCGATCCCGCTCGGCGAGGCAGCGACGTGGGACCCGGCGGCGGCGGAGAGCACCGCGCGCGCGGCGGCACGCGAAGCCGCGGCGGCCGGCGTGAACTGGACGTTCGCGCCCATGGTGGACATCGCGCGTGACCCGCGGTGGGGGCGCATCGCCGAGGGCGCGGGCGAGGACCCCTACCTGGGATCGGCCATGGCCGCGGCCCGGGTGCGCGGATTTCAGGGGAGGGACCTGCGTGCGCCTGACGCGGTAATGGCCACGGTCAAGCACTTCGCGGCGTACGGCGGCGCGGAAGGGGGCCGGGACTACAACACCGTGGACGTGTCCGAGCGCACCCTGCGGGAGATCTACCTGCCGCCGTACCGCGCCGGCGTAGACGCGGGCGCCGGCAGCATCATGACGTCCTTCAACGAGATCGGCGGCATCCCCAGCCACGCAAACCGTTGGCTCGTGACCACGCTGCTGCGCGGCGAGTGGAAGTTCCCCGGGTTCGTGGTGAGCGACTGGACCGGCGTCGAAGAGCTGCGGAACCACGGTGTCGCGGGGTCGCGTACCGATGCGGGCGAGGTCGCACTCGAGTCCGGCGTCGACATGGACATGGTGAGCGGCATCTATCTCGAGGACGTGCCCGCCTTGGTCCGCGCGGGGCGCATCCCGCTGGCAACCGTCGATGCCGCCGTGCGCCGGGTGCTCGCAGCCAAGCGCGCGCTCGGCCTGTTCGAGGACCCGTACCGCGGATCGAGCGTCGAGCGGGAGCGCAACATGCTGCTCGCGCCGGCGCACCGGCAGCTCGCGCGTACCGTGGCGCAGGAAGCGATCGTGCTGCTCAAGAACGACGGCAATCTGCTACCGCTCGGGCCCACGCGGCACACGCTGGCGGTGATCGGGCCGCTCGCGGACGACCACGTGGCGGCGCTCGGCTCATGGGCGGGCCGCGGCGACCCGCGGGACGCCGTCACTCCGCTCGAAGGCATCAAGACCCGAGGGGGGACGGGCATACAGGTTCGCTACGCGAAGGGCTGCGAGATCGTCGATACGACGACCGCCGGGTTTGCCGAAGCCGTCGCACTGGCGCGCGGGGCCGACGTCGCGCTGCTCGTTCTGGGGGAGGCTGGCGACATGAGCGGTGAGGCCGCGAGCCGGTCGAGCCTGGGGCTCCCGGGCGTGCAGCAGCAATTGCTCGAGGCCGTTCACGCCACCGGCACTGCGGTCGTGCTGATACTAATGAATGGCCGGCCGCTCACCGTGCAGTGGGCGGCGGACCACGTGCCCGCGATCGTCGAGGCGTGGGCCCTCGGCGTCGAGACCGGCCCCGCCCTCGCGAGCGTCGTGTTCGGTGACGTGAGTCCCAGCGGCAAGCTCCCCGTGACCTTCCCCCGCGCCGTCGGCCAGATTCCCATCTACTACAATCACAAGAACACCGGACGGCCGCCGGCCGCGGACAAGTACACCTCCAAGTACACCGACCTGCCGTCGAGCCCGCTCTTTCCCTTTGGCTACGGGCTGAGCTACACGTCGTTCCAGTACAAGGATCTCAAGCTGAGCGCTCCCACCATCACGCCAGGCGGCGCGCTCAAGGTCTCCGCCACGGTCACGAACACCGGGGCGCGTGAAGGCGCCGAGGTCGCGCAGCTGTACGTGCACGACGAGGTTGCGAGCGTCACCCGACCGGTGCGTGCGCTCGCGGGGTTCCGGCGCGTGTCCTTGAAGCCCGGCGAATCGCGCACCGTGGAGTTCGAGCTGACGCCCAAAGAACTGGGGTTGTACGATCAGCGGATGAAGTTCGTCGTCGAGCCGGGGAAGTTCCGGGTGTACGTGGGGGGGAGCTCGGTGGGAGGGCTGGAAGGAGAGTTCGAGGTCAGGGCGGGGGCGGGGAGATAGCAAACGTGGGTGATGTGATTGCGCCCCCCGGTTGTTGTTTATGAGGGACTAAAGTCCCTGCTCGGCCGCGGGGCGTCCTCAAGGACGCGGCGTCCTTCAGGACGCGCTGCCGCCGAGTGGGGATTTCAGTCCCTCATACCCAAAAGAAGTCCATGAGCGCGCTCGTCTCGAGGGTCCCGCTCGCGAGGTCCCCTCAGGAGGGTCACCTTCACGAGCGTCCCCTTCATGAGCGCCACTCGTCATAAGCGTGCACGATCACGAGCGTTCTCCGTTGTTGGGTAGCGTTCTCCGTTGTTGGGTTGTGAGGGACTAAAGTCCCTGCTCGGCCGCGGGGCGTCCTGAAGGACGCTGATCGATCGCGAGCTGCGGGTGTCGCTGGGGTTGCCGCCCCACGTACTCGATCACGGTTCGGAGTTGGCGCACCCCCACGCTCCGCAGGTCGTAGCCCTCCGCCCAGCGCAGCGGTGCCCGCGGCGTGAGGCCGTCCCGATTGGCAGTCGGGCGCTCGCCCCCTTGAGGCCCTGCACGAGGCGTGGGATGTTGATGACCGGGAGCAGCTGGAGCACGAGGTCCACATGGTCCGCGACGATTCCCGCCTCGAGAACGCGCGCCCCGTGGCGCTGCGCCTCCTTTGGCAGAAACCGGCGCAGGAAGTCCGCGACCTCCGAGTTGATTAGGGGCTGCCGCTGCAAGGTGGTCCACGTCAGGTGGACGTACACTCGAACCGGCATGCGCCGAAGCTATGCTTGGAGGGATTGAAACTGTGATCAAATTGATGCAGCACGGGGCGTTTGTCTGCGCCCGCGTCCTTCAGGACGCGCTGCCGCCGAGTAGGGACTTCAGTCCCTCATAACCAAACGATCCATCAGGGTCACCCATTGTGCGTGTCTCCCATTGTGCCCCCGTCACCCATTGTGCGGGTCCCCATCGTGCGCGTCCCCCGTCGTGGGTTATAAGGGACTCAAGTCCCCACTCGGCCACGGGGGCGTCCTCAAGGACGCCGCGTCCTTCAGGACGCGCTGCCGCCGAGTAGGGACTTCAGTCCCTCATAACCAAACGATCCATCAGGGTCACCCATTGTGCGCGTCTCCCATTGTGCCCCCGTCACCCATTGTGCGGGTCCCCATCGTGCGCGTCCCCCGTCGTGGGTTATAAGGGACTCAAGTCCCCACTCGGCCACGGGCGCGTCCTCAAGGACGCGGCGTCCTTCAGGACGCGCTGCCGCCGAGCAGGGACTTCAGTCCCTCATAACCAAAGAAGCCATGAGCGTCACCGGTTGTGCGCGTCCCCCATCGTGGGTTATAAGGGACTCAAGTCCCAACTCGGCCGTGGACCGTCCTAAAGGACGGAGCGTCCCTCAGGACGCGCTGCCGCCGAGTAGGGACTTCAGTCCCTCATAACCCGAACGATTCCACCTAACCCCATCGCGCTTCACGACCACGCCATGCTTCTCGCCGACCTCGTCGCCACATCGCAGCAGGTCGCCCGGACGAGCGGCCGCCTCGAGAAGATCGGCCTGCTGGCGGTCTTACTGGCCCGGGTCGAGCCGGCGGAGCTCGAGATCGCTACCGCCTTCCTGTGCGGCGTGGTGCGGCAGCCGAAACTCGGGATCGGCTACGCCGGCGTGCACGCGGCTACGCCTGAGTCGGCGGCCGAGTCGGCCACGCTCGAGTTATCGGCCGTGGATCGCGCGTTCGAGCAGATCGCGCGGCTCGCCGGGAAGGGCTCCGCGGACGGCAAACTGCGGTTGCTGCGGGAGCTGCTGCTCGCCGCGACGCGCGACGAGCAGCGCTTTCTCACGAGCCTGGTAATCGGCGAGCTGCGCCAGGGAGCGCTCGAGGGGCTCGTGCTCGAGGCCGTGGCGCAGGCCGCCCGAGTGCCAGGCGAGACGGTGCGGCGCGCCGCCATGGCGGCGGGGGACTTGCCGAGCGTGGCGCGCGTGGCGCTCGCGGAGGGAGCGGCGGGGCTGTCCCGCTTCGGCGTTCGCCTGTTCCGTCCCGTGCTCCCGATGCTCGCCCAATCCGCGGAGGACGCCGCCGACGCGGTGTCGCGGCTCGGCCGGGCCGCGCTCGAGTTCAAGCTCGACGGCGCCCGGGTGCAGCTCCACAAGCGGGACGACGAGGTGAAGGTCTACTCCCGCAGTCTGAAAGACGTGACGGCGGCCGTGCCCGAGCTGGTGGAGCGGGCGCGCCTGCTCCCAGCGCGGGAGCTGATCCTGGACGGCGAGGCGATCACGCTCCGGCCGGACGGCACGCCCCTCCCATTTCAGACGACGATGCGCCGCTTCGGCCGCAGGCTGGACGTCGAGCGCCTGCGGCGCGACTTGCCGCTCACTCCGTTTTTCTTCGACCTGTTGTATCTCGATGGCGAGCCGCTGCTCGACGAGCCGGAGGAACGGCGCTTCGCGGCGCTCAGCAATGTCACATCGGGCGGGCTGCTCGTCCCCCGCAGCGTGACGGCTTCGGCCGACGATGCCCAGGCATTCCTCGAGCAATCATTGGCGCGCGGGCACGAGGGGATCATGGCCAAGGCGCTGGACGCGTCCTACGAAGCCGGCGGCAGGGGCCAGCGGTGGCTCAAGGTGAAGCCCGCGCACACGCTCGACCTCGTGGTGCTCGCCGCGGAGTGGGGGCACGGGCGCCGCCGGGGCTGGCTCTCGAATCTGCATCTCGGTGCGCGCGACCCCGAGACCGGCGGCTTCGTCATGCTGGGGAAGACGTTCAAGGGCATGACCGACGAGATGCTCGAGTGGCAGACCAAGCGGCTGCTCGAGCTGGAGATCGGGCGGGATGCGTATACGGTCCATGTCCGTCCGGAGCTCGTCGTGGAAGTCGCTTTCAACGACGTACAGGCGAGCCCGCACTATGCAGGTGGCTTGGCGCTGCGCTTCGCGCGGGTCAAGCGCTATCGCCCGGACAAGACCGCCGCAGAGGCGGATACCGTCGCAACGGTACGGCGGATCCTCGAGCGCAGTCACGACCCGGCCGCCGCCGATTGATTCGCCCGGCGTTGCGTGCCAAGTTGAGGCCCATGTGCGCGCGGCGTGCGGTCCCTCCGATCATCTTCTGCGGGATGCTGGCCGCGGCGTGCACCCCCTCGGCGGCGCCGGAGACGCCGCACCCGGCCGGCGATCCGGCGAACGGCCGGGCGGCGTCGGAAACGGTGACGGTCCGGGACCCACAGCTCGAGCAGCGGATCGCCCGGCTCGAGCTGCGGCTGCTCGAGCGCGATGCGCAGCTGGACGAGCTGCAGGCACGGCTGGACGAGGCGCGGCGGGAAGTGGTGCGGGCGATGGCGAAGCTGCAGACGCTCGCCAGCCGGGCCGAAGCCGCCTCCGCGATGGCGGAGGCGGAGATCGCGCTGCAGTCGCTCAAGACCGCCGCCGCACCGCAGGCAGTTCCCGAGACCGGCCAGGCCACGCAGATGCTGCAGCAGAGCACCGCGGAATTCAACAAGCGGAATTACGGCGGTGCGCTGTACCTCGCCAGCCAGGCGAAGAGCGTCGTCGGCGCGAGCCGGGAACGCGTGGCCAGCGGGGTGCGCGGGTCCCTGCGGCCCGGCGAAGTGCTGTTCGCGCTGCCGCTCCGTCTCGAGACGGTGAGCCGCAGCAACGTGAGGGAGGGGCCGGGCGCGGGTTACGCTGTGGTGTTCTCACTCGAGACGGGAGCGCCGGTCATCGGCTACTCCTACGCCGACCAGTGGGTGCACATCGGCGACGAGGCCGGGCGGAGCGGCTGGATTTTCCAGACCCTGGTCGGCCGGCGTCAGGCCCGGTGACAGCCCACCCTTTAGGGTGGGGAGACGCTCTTTTCAGGTCTGCTGGCCCGCACGACGCGGTCGCGCCCTTCCCGCTTGGCCCGATACAGTGCTCCGTCGGCGGCGGCGATCATGGACTCCGGGGAATCGCCGTGCGTCGGGAACTCAGCGATGCCGACGCTGAGCGTGATCGTGCCGCCCGCCAGATCTTCTGCCGCCACCCGGGCCCGAATGCGTTCCGCCGTCTCGGCCGCTTCCGTCGCGCCGGTCTCGGGTAAGAGCACCACGAACTCTTCGCCGCCGTACCGGACCACACAGTCCACCTCGCGCGTCGAGTCGCGCAGCGCCCGCGCCACCTTGATGAGCATCTCGTCGCCGGCGAGGTGACCCAACGCGTCATTGTATTCCTTGAAGTGATCGATGTCCGCCATCAGCAGCGCGCAGCGGTGCTCCAGGCGCCGCGAGCGCCGGATCTCGTTGGCGAGCGTCTCCATCAGATAGCGCCGGTTGTACAGCCCCGTCAGGTCGTCTGTGACCGACAGGCGCTCGAGCTCGCGGCGTCCGTCCCGCAGTCGGGCGACCATGTGGTTGAACACCTTGGTGAGCGACCCGACCTCGCCGCCGCTCACCACCGGGAGATCGACGGCGAGATCGCCGGCGGCCACCTTCGCCGCCCCGGCCGTCAGCCGATCGAGCGGGCGCACGATCAGCACGCCCAGCAGGTACGCCAGCAGGCCGACGCCGAGCAGCAGTGCCGCGACGATCAGGACCGTCAGGTTGCGGAGCCGCGTGGCCTGGCGGTACGCCGTCTCTGCCGGAATGGCCGCCACCACCGCCCACGAGAGGCGCGGCACCGGCTCCAGCGTCCCCACGGCTTCATCTCCCTCGAACCCGCGGTACCGGACCGCGCTGCCCGCCCGGTCGAACAGCAACCTGACGCTTTCCGGCGGCAGCCTGGCGGCCATGGGCGCCGCGCCCCCCGATCCGGAGCCGGCGAGCAGCGTGCCGTCGGCCGTCACAACGATCATACCGCCCAGGCCGCCGGCGGCGAAGCGCCGGGTGATCTGTTGCACCGCGCGCAGGTTCAGTTTCGCGGTCAGCGCGCCGATGAGGCGTCCGTTGGACGGATAGATAGGGACGGCCACGATCATCACTGGCTGGCGCGTGGCGCCGTCGCGATACGGCTCGCCCACGACGGCGTTATCGTTCTTCAGGACGCGCTGCCAGTCCGCCGGCAGCGCCACGGTGTCCGCCCCCGCGGCGTTTGCCGTCTTGGCCACCACCCGGGCGCCCGGGTCGACGACCATGAGCTCCTCGTAGTCGGCGAAGCGATCCCGCACCGAGTTGAGATAGTCGCGCAGCCGGCCGTACGCCGCACCCTGGCGCACCGGCTCTCCCCCCCTTGGGGTCCGCGGGATCCGCTCGAGGTTCTCCGACACCTCGTAGGAGCTGGCGAACACCCGGAGATCGTACAGCCGCTCCTTGAGCCACAGGTCCAGCTCGCGGGCGGCCTGGGCGGAGAGGCTGTGCTGCTCGCCCGTGATCTTCTCGGTGAGCGAGCGCTGACTGTGCACGTAGGAGACCCAGACCGTGGAGAGCGACGGGATGAGAGTGGCCAGCACCGCGAACGCGAGCAGCTTGTTGCGGATGCTCTCGAGCCCCAGGGCACGCAGGCCCTTCGAGACGGTCTGCTCCCAGGTGCGCACGCTACGCCCGGAACCCCTGCTCGTCGGCGGAGGGCCCGTAGATTGCCGGCACCGGCACCTCGTTCATCCGCAGGTAAACGGTCAGCTGTCCCCGGTGATGCACCAGGTGGTTCAGCGTGTTGCGATAGACGTCGCGCTTCGTCTTGGTCCACACGGCCCGGCCGGCGTACTTGAACGTCCACGGCTTGGCGAACTCGGCATCCCCGGTTGCCGCAAGGGCCTTGCGGGCGGCCTGGACGTTGCGGTCGAGCAGCTCCAGGAGCTCCTTGCCGGTCTCCAAGATCACGGGCCGGAACGGGGGCCCGCCCGGCGGGGCGATATCGAGCTCGTCCAGGGTCACGGCGTTCAGCGCCCAGCTGGGCAGCTCGGCGAGCAGCGTCGCGAGCCGGCCCAGCGGCATCGACTTCGGGTGCGGCTTCCATGCCGCCTTGCCGCTGGGGACGCGCTCGAGCGCCCGGCGGGTCGCCGCCATCTCTTCGTCGAACTCGGGGATCAGCGTTTGGGCAATGGGCACAGCTCGCCTCCATCGGACCGAGCCGCCAAACTAGCGCCGGGCCACCCTCTGTTGCAAGGCAACCACACCGCAGTCTGCGACGTACCTTTCAGCTTCCGACCCTTCCGCATCCGAGGTTCGCATGTCGCCTGTCACCGAAGGCATCACGCGTCGTGAGTTTCTGGAGGTGGGCGCGGCGGCGGGGCTTGCCTGCGTCGCGGGGGCGGCGTGCCGCACCGCGGCGCCGGCCGGCCGGGCACGCGGCCTGGCCGGCCCGGCGATCGCCCCGTTCGCGCTCCAGGAGGCGACGGTCGCCGACCTGCAGCAGGGGATGGAGAGCGGCAAGTACACCGCGCACGCCCTGTGCGAATACTATCTGGCCCGCATCGAAGACTTGGACGGCCGGGGCCCGATGCTGCGCTCCGTCATCGAGACCAATCCCGACGCGCTCCGGATGGCCCAACAGCTCGATGCCGAGCGGAAGACGAAGGGACCACGTGGCCCCCTGCACGGCATCCCGATTCTCATCAAGGACAACATCGCCACGGCCGACCGGATGGCTACCACGGCGGGCTCGCTCGCGCTCGTGGGCGCGAAGCCGCCGGCGGACGCTGGCGTCGCCGCCCGGCTGCGCGCCGCAGGAGCCGTCATGCTCGGCAAGGCGAACCTCTCCGAATGGGCGAACTTCCGGTCCAACAGCTCCTCCAGCGGGTGGAGCGCACGCGGCGGCCAATGCAAGAATCCATACGTGCTGGACCGCAGCCCCTGCGGCTCGAGCTCCGGCACCGCCGCCGCGCTCGCCGCGAACTTCGCCGCGGTCGGCGTCGGCACCGAGACCGACGGCTCGATCGTCTGCCCCGCGGCGGCGTGCTCGCTCGTCGGGATCAAGCCGACGCTCGGTCTGGTCTCACGCTCGGGCATCGTGCCGATCGCCCACAGCCAGGATACGGCGGGGCCGATGGCTCGCACGGTGCGCGACGCGGCGATCCTGCTCGGCGCCCTGGCGGGACCGGATCCCAAAGACGCGGCGACCGCCGCGGCGCCCGCCGCGGTTCCCGACTTTACCCGGTTCCTGGACGCCAAAGGCCTCGCCGGGGCGCGGCTCGGGATCGCCCGCAGCAAGCTGTTCGGCTACAACGCGGCGACCGATGCACTCGTGACGCAGGCGATCGACGTGTTGCGGCGGGGCGGCGCCGTGATCGTGGATCCGGCGGACATTCCCCACCTCGGCGAATACGACGACGCCGAGCTCACCGTGCTGCTGTATGAGTTCAAGGCGGACCTGAATCGCTACCTCGCCGAGTTCGCACCTGGGGCGGCGGTGCAGACGCTGCAGGACGTCATCGAGTTCAACGAGCGAAACAAAGAGCGAGAGATGCCCTACTTCGGGCAGGAGCTGTTCCTCAAGGCGCAGGACAAAGGACCGCTCAGCGATCAAGCCTACCGCGACGCGCTCGACAAGTGCCGCAAGCTCGGACGTGAGGAGGGGCTTCAGACGATTCTGGAGCGGGAGAAGCTGGACGCCATCGTGGCGCCCACCGGGAATCCGCCGTGGCCGATCGACCTGGTGAACGGCGACCACTTCCTGGGAGGGAGCTCCACTCCCGCTGCGGTCGCGGGCTTTCCCCACGTGACCGTGCCTGCGGGCTACGTCTCCGCGTTGCCGGTGGGCGTGTCGTTCATCGGCGCGCCGTGGAGCGAGGGCACGCTGATCAGGCTGGCGTACGCGTACGAGCAGGCGACGACGCTGCGCCGCGCGCCGCGGTTTCTGCCTACGATGAGCGTGTCGACGGGCGGTTGAGCCGGACCCTCACCACACGTGTGACAGTTGCAGCTTCAGCGCGACAGTGCGCAGCAGGGACCACTCCCCGACCGGCCGGATGTCGTCGTCCGAATCGAGCGCGAGCCCGATGTCGTACGGCGCGCCGTACACGGTGGCCTGAGCGAAGCGCCACAGCTGGCGCTGGTGCGCGATCCAGATCGCATCCTCCCCGACCGTCGGGATGCGGTTGCCGTGAGGAGCGAAGAATGTGATGTACAGCCGCTTGGGCTGGCCACCGCCCACGAGGACCGAATCGACGGCGATCTTCGCCTCGTAGGCATCGGGGGGCCCCTCGTCACGGAACAGGGCTCGCATGAGCCACCCACCGCGTTGCTCGTACAGATTCGCCCGCTCCACCTTCTCGACCTTTCCTGCCACGACGTACTGAGCGTCGATCAGCCGCTCGCCCAGGATGCGATCGCGGGACGCCGGCAGCAGCGTCAGGCGGTCGTGCCATTGCGACGATCCGGCTGCGCAGGCGGCGAGCAGTGCTGCGAGCGCCGCGAGGGCGCCGACGTGGTTACGGACTCTGGTCATGGCAGCAACGCTGCATCGCATAACCCTTGCCAACGTGGAACGTGGCTGACGGGCGACGGGCTCCGCTATCTACTGTTGCATGGCTGCAGCAGGTCGAATTCGGCCCGCCGTGCTTCGGTTTCCACGCTAGTGGCGAAGCAGACACAACCCGCTAGGCTTGGCCCGGAACGTCCTAACCTGAGGGGGAGCCCGTGTGGTACCGCTGGGCCGATGTACCGAAGGAACAGCTGTCCGAGCGGCTGTCACGCCGCCTGATCACCGGGGAGCGCGTCATGCTCGCGCACGTGTACTTGAAGCGCGGGTGCGTCGTGCCCAGGCACGCGCACGAAAACGAGCAGTTTACCTACATCCTCGAAGGCGCGTTGCGGTTTCTCATCGGGGAAGACGGCAGCCAGGAAGTCGTGGTGCGGGCGGGCGAGGTGCTGCACCTCGCGTCCAACGTGCCGCACGAAGCCCACGCCCTCGAGGACACGCTCGACATGGACGTGTTCTCGCCGCCGCGCGAGGACTGGCTCAAGGGGACGGATGCGTACTTGCGGAGGACGTGACCGCCCATCACTGGCCGTGCCCGAGCGCTCGTAGGAACTCCCGGTCCCACGCGGCGGAGATCCCCTCGCGCGGGGAGTAGGGCCCCGGCACATACGCCCGCGACGTGATGCCGGCGTGGCTGCGCTCGCAGATGTGCCAGTCCTGGCGGTTGGTCTCGTCCCAGAAGCCCACCGCGTCATCGGGATCGAACGCCGGTGTGCCGACCGAGTCGGGGTGGAACAGCCACTCGCAGGTGATGCGCGTCCGCGCCGGACCATCGGGCCAGAGCGTGTGGAACATCACGTAGTCCGGGTGGAGCGAGAGCAGCAAGTTGGGGAAGATCGAGTAGAAGTAGACGCGGTTCAGATCCTCCGCGGGAAGCTGACCGACCGGCGCCCCGCAGGCACGCCCGCTCAGCGTGAGGCTGCCGCCCTCCTTCGTAATCACCATGTAGCCGCCCAGGAACGGCCCGTCGATCAGGTCGTTCTCGCCGCTCGTGTAGGGGGTGAGCTTCGCGAGCCCGGGGTGGATGACGGGGCAGTGCAGGCATTCGGAGTAATTCTGGAAGATCAACTTCCAGTTGGCCGCGACGTCGTAGTCGACGCGCCGCGCGGCCGTCAGGGCAGAGAGATTGAACCGGCCAAACCGCCCGCCGACCGCCGCGAAGGCGCGTGCGAACAGCTCGGGCTCCCCCGCGAGGTTGACGAACACGAAGCCTTCCCACGTCTCGAGCGGAACGGCGTGGAGCGGATAATCGCGCTTGTCGAACCCCTGCACTTCGTTCATGTGGGGCGCGCCGATCAGCTGTCCATCGATGGTGTAGGTCCAGGCGTGGTAGGGGCACTGAATCGTTTCGGAGAACCGGCCGCGCGGCTCCTCACACAGCCGGGTGCCGCGGTGGCGGCAAACGTTGTAGAACGCCCGCAGGGCGCCGTCCCGCCCCCGCACCACGATCACACTCTCGCCCGCGATGGTGCGCAGCACGTAGTCGCCGGCCGCGGGGATCTCGGCCGCGCGCCCGACGCAGATCCAGCGCGCGGCGAAGATGCGCTCCTGCTCCTCGGCGTAGATCTCCGGCGACGTGTAGTAGCGGCCGGGGAGCGTGCGCTGGCCCTGCTGGTAGGCTTGGGTGGCTTTGACGAAGTTGGACATCAGGTCAAGTCATCGACGGTATGGTAGTGTACCTCCGAGATTATGAGGGACTCAAGTCCCAACTCGGCCGATGTGCGCCTGAAGGACGCGGCAGCTCAGCGTCCTTTAGGACGCCCCACGGGCCAAGCAGGGACTTCAGTCCCTCATACTCCCGAGGACGGCTGGCCCCTCCCGAACGCCACCCCCCGGCGCTCCCGGCCGAGCAGTGCGACGACGGCGCCGAGCGCGAACACGGTCGCCGCGGAGAACGCCATCGACCGCGCGTAGCTCGAGCCGACGGCGAAGAGCGCCTGCACGTGCGGCAGTTTGCTGGCGATCGCCACGCCGCATTGATACGCGAAGCCCGGGAGGAAGCCACGCACGGCATCGGGGGAGAGCTCGGTGATGTGCGCCGGGATCACGCCCCACGCCCCCTGCACGAAGAACTGCATAATGAAGGCCCCGGCGACGAGCAGTGGTAACGACGGCGCGAACGCCCAGATCGGGATGGCCAGCACGGCGCCGAGCAGTGCGAGCGCGATGGTGCGCCGCCGGCCCAGGCGGTCGGAGTACAGGCCGCACAGGATCCCGCCGGTGAGCGCGCCGACTTGCGAGAACGCGGTGAGGGCGGCGCGTGTGGTCGGGCCGAAGCCCCAGTCGCGCTGCAGGAAGGTGGGGTACATGTCCTGGGTGCCGTGCGACACCATGTTCATCATCGCCATCAGGACGGTCAGATAAAGGAACACCTTCCAGTTCGCGGCGATGGCGCGGCCGAGCCCCAGCCAGTTGTCGTGCCGGGTCTGTTGCCACACCTCGGACTCCCGCACGCGGGCCCGGACGAACAGCGCGAGCAGCGCCGGCAGTCCGCCGATGAAGAAGAGTGGCCGCCAGCCCCAGTGCGGGAACACGAAGAAGTAGCACAGGGCCGCGAGCAGATAGCCCAGCGCGTAGCCCTGCTGCAACAGCCCGGAGATCACGCCGCGATAGCGGGGCGAGACTTTCTCCATGACGAGCGACGCCCCCACGCCCCACTCTGCTCCCATCCCGATCCCGAACAGCGCGCGCAGTACGAGGAACGTCGTGTAGCTCTGGGCGAGCCCGGAGAACACCTCGATAACGGAGTAGAACACCAGGTCCGCCATCAGCGGAATCTTGCGGCCGTAGCGATCGGCGATCAGCCCGAAGATGAACGCGCCGACCGGTCGGAACACGAGGGTGAGGGTGAGTGTGAGCGCGATGTCCGCGTCCGAGCGTCCGAAGTCCTTCGCGATCGCCGTGAGCGTCATCACGACCAGGAAGAAATCGAACGCGTCGAGCGTCCAGCCGAGGAAGCCCGCGACGACGGCTGCGCGCTGGTCGTCGCGTGGCGGCGCGGTCACGGCCCCGCGATCCGGTCGAGCCAGAACTGGACGGCCAGATCGGTCAGGCTCCACAACTGGACGTCCGAGCTGGTCCCGTACCGCACCGGCAGGAGCCTGCCGTTCTCGATGCGGTAGCTCCACAGCTCGGCGTGCCGCAGCCCGGAGCGATCCACCGCGATGACGGTGCGCTGCAGCGCGTCGCGTAAGGGCGCCACGCCCGCGCCGGACCGGGAGGGTGCCGCCGCGATCTGCTTCGCGAGGCCGGCGAGCAGTGCATTCACGTCCCGCCCCCACACGACCGTCGGCGAATGATAGGGGTCCTGCCGAAACCGCTCCCACACGTCGCGCGACGCGTAGGCGTCGTTGGCGACCAGCGGACCCAGATCATCGACGAACAACCCCCAGGGGTATGGCCGCATGATCGGGCCCACGAGCTCGAGCGTCCGATCCGGACCGACCGGCTCGAGCAGCAGCAGCATGGCGGGATCGGTGTTGACGATCGGGATCGGCCGGCCGTTCTCGTCGAGTGAGAGGGCGAGAAACCGCAGCGTATCCGCGAGGAATCCGGTCCGCTGGATGACGGCCTCCCAGTACTCCCGCTCCGCCTGCGGCAGCCAGCGCAGCCGGTCCGCGACCGGCCGGCCCACGTCTCCGATCGCGACCCGGAAGTGGCGCTCAGCGCCGCGCCACACGGCAATCGCGCGCTCGAGCGCCGCGCGGTCGCGCACGAAGCCGGCCAGCGGCTCGTCGCGAATGGCCGGCGTCATGCCGAGCTGCTTCAGGGCATCCAGGATCGCCCCCACGGCCTCGAGCGCGTGCGGCACCCAAATGACGTTCACATCCATGGCGAACCGCCCGCCGCCATACCCTGCGCGGGAATCGCGCCAGCTCGCGGAGATCCACCGGCCCTCGGCATCCCGGGGAAACCCGACCAGATTCGTCGCCACCGGATTTCGGGTATACGCCGCCGCCTGCTGCGTCACGTACGCGAGGTTGGAGACGAGCCGCTGGAGGCGGCGCTCCTCCAGCAGAAACGCGCGCTTGCGCGCGGCCGACACGCGCTGGTCGCCGAGATAGCGGGCCGCAACCACCGGCAGCTGGAAGTCGTCGTCCACCATCACGTAGTTCTCGCGCACGGCCTGCAAGTCCTTGAGCACCGCTCGTGCCTGCGCCACCCGACCGGCGTCCAGCAGCCGGCTGTACTCGGACGCATGCTCGCGGATCGCTTGGCCGCCGAGCGCCTCCTCGTGACTCACGTCGCCCGCGGGCGAGAGCTTGCGCAGCGCGCTCGCGATGACGTGCTCCGGCATCGCCGGCGCCCACACCGGCTCCATCAGCAGCGCCGTCATCAGCATGTCGCGGCCGAAGTAGGTCGCGAAGTTCGGCAACCCCGCCATCAATTTCTCGCGAGAGCACAGCAGCTCCATGCCGCGCACCTCGCGCTCGAGCCGCCGGAACCGATCGGGATGGGCCGCATCGCCGCGGACGGTCTCGAAGAAACGGCGGAAGTCGTCGTTGACGATCTCGGCGCGCGACAGCGGCGTCAGGGCTGGGGCGTCCGTGGTTACGCGGACCCCGAAGCGGACGACGCCGCCGGCGGGCCGGCGGATCGTTATGGCGCCTCCCCTGATCGCGGCCACCGTCTCGCGAGCGTCGCCTTCCAGCGCGAGCCAGAGGTGGTTCTTGCCGTCGAAGCTCACCTGTTCGACCCGCACGACCCAGGCGGTGTCGCCGTGCTGCTCGGTGATGCGGGGCAAGAGCCGCGCACGCAGCCCGCCGAGGGTCTTCACGCCGAGCAGTGCCAGGTGACGCGCGCGCTCGGTCCCCGGCAGCTTCGCGATATGGTCGATCAGCTGCGACAGCTCGGCTTCGACAAACGGCGTGGCGTCGAGCGGCAGGGAGTCGCGCCTGGCGTACTGAAAGTCGCGCTCCACGCGCATCGAGCCGAGCAGCAGGAGACCGAGCGTGACGGAGGACGAGGCTTCCAGCCCGTAGGCGACCGACCGCGTGTGTCCCGACGCATCCACGACCGCGCCGGCCGAGCTCCAGGTGAGCTCGGCCGGCACGCCGCCTGAGTCGCGGGCCGTGAAGGCGGCGCTCTCGTTGAGTGCGTCGGCCCAGAGGTGTACCACCCGCCCCTTACTGCGATTCAGATAGACTTGGAAGGCGTTGCCGCTCGCGTCTCGATATACCCGTGTCTCGTAGCCCTCGTACGCGGCGGGGTCGTCGAGCCCGGTTTCGGGGAAGGCGAGATACGGGGGAACCGTGTCCACGCGCACCGCAGTCTGCACTAGGAGCAGCAGCTCGAGCAGGCTCATCGGAAAATCGTACGGCCTGCCGGGTCGTTGCGCCACCCACGCGGGCTCTTGACGGCTCGCGGCGCCGTTCCCATCCTCAAGGATGGGGCGATACGCCGCCTTCACACAGCGACTGATCGACAGCGTGCTGGCCGCACCGGGCGACACGTCCAGTGAGCAGCGTCGCGCCGCGCTGGCGCGCGCGGCGCGGCCGGGCGTGCCTGCGGACGATCTGGCGCCTCCGCTCGGGCGTTACGTCGACACGGTAGCCCGTCACGCCTACAAGCTCACGGACGACGACCTCACCGCCCTGCAACGCGCGGGCAGCTCGGAAGACGCGATCTTCGAGATCACGGTCTCCGCGGCGCTCGGCGCCGCGCTCGGCCGGCTCGAGCGCGGGCTCGCCGCGCTGCGGGGCGAGGAGCCGGACTGATGCGCCTCCGTACAGTCGAACACGGTCATCGCCTGCCGCAGCGGCTCAAGCTCATCCTCATCCGGCTGGTGAGTGGGCGTCGGGTGCCCGACGTCGTCAAGACGCTGCTCTACCGCCCGGAGTTCTTCGGGCGCCCGATGTGCGACTGGACGCAGGCGGTGATGCGCGGGCCGTCGGAATGGAGCGTCGGGGAGCGGGAGCTGTTCGCCGCGTTCACATCGCGCCTGAACCAATGCTTGTTCTGAACGGGTGCCCACGGCGCGGTCGCGTCGCTGGCCCTCAAGGACGAGCAGCTGGTCGAGGCGGTGCTGGCCGATTGGCGCACCGCTCCGGTCGACCCCAAAGTCCGAGCCACCCTCGGCTTCCTCGAGAAGCTCACGCTCGCCCCGGCGGAGCTGCGGCCGGCGGACGTGGAGCCACTCCGCCGCGCGGGCGTGAGCGATGCCGCGATCGAGGACGCGATTCACGTCTGTGTGTTGTTCAACGTCTACGACCGGCTCGCCGATTCGCTCACCTTTCACTTGCCCGGCCCCGACGGCTACGCGGCGTCGGGGCGCTCCCTCATGGAGCGCGGGTACGTGCTCTAGATCCTTCGCGCCTGCGGTGCTCAGGATGACAGGCGTGCCGGTCTCTCTCTTCCTTTTTTCCCTCTCAGAGCGCCCCGCGTCTTGTCATCCTGAGCGAGCGCGCGGGACGCGCGCGAGCGAAGGATCCGCTTCGGCGAGAAGGAGATCCTTCGCGCCTGCGCTCAGGAGATCCTTCGCGCCTGCGCTCAGGAGATCCTTCGCGCCTGCGCTCAGCAGGTCCTTCGCGCCTGCGGCGCTCAGGATGACAGGCGCGTTCGCTCAGCGGGTATACGAGTATAGAAGAACGAACCGCCTTCCGCGCTCCGATGCATGATTGAGCGCCCCGCCGTCGAAAAATGATGCCGATTGCGAGGTCCGGATGCGCGACCTTGGTGAGTCGTGCGCACCTACTACGTGTACATCATGGCCAGTCGCTCGCGAGTCTTGTACACGGGCGTCACCAACGACCTCGTGCGGCGCGTGGATGAGCACAAGCGCGGCCTCACACCCGGCTTCACGAGCCGGTACCGGGTCAGCCGGCTGGTCTACTTCGAGGCGTTTGGGGATGTTCGCGACGCCATCGCCCGCGAGAAGCAGCTCAAGGGGTGGGTTCGCGCACGCAAGATGCGGTTGATCGAGCAGAAGAACCCCTCATGGGAGGACTTGGCGGATCCTTCGCGCCTGCGGCGCTCAGGATGACAGACTCGCTCGCTCCTTTTCACTGTTCTTTTTACCGCAGTCGCCCGGCGCTGTCATCCTGAGCGAGCGCGCGGAACGCGCGCGAGCGAGGGATCTCCACGCGCCGCGTGTTGTACGTCTCCAAGTACTGCGTGTGTGCCGCGTCGCTGGGGTATCCCTCGTCCGCGCCGTAGGGATAGCGGGACATGCCGTGGAACGGTAGCGGGGCGACGGTGGCGCCGGCCGCGGTATTGCGGTCGGAGTCTTTGAGCCACGCGTCCGTGTACAGCAGGAAGTCGCGCGTCCAGCCGGGGGAGAGTGGCGGTGTGGCGCTCGCGTCGAACGTCAGTGTGGTCTCGTCTCCGGGCGCCATGATCACGTACATGTCGTCGGGGGCGCGCACCAGCGGCAGCACATCGCCGTAACGGGTGAACCGGCCCGCGATCGGCTCCCACGGCGATTCGCGAGACAGCTCCTCGTACGCGGCCCAGTCGGGTCCGTAGCGCCCGCCCTTGCGGTACAGGCGTGAGAAGCCCCGGGAATGGACGTTGGCCGACGTGGGATCGAGCGTCGTGATCGACGCGGCGCTGGGGGAGCCCGCCGCGGCGACGAACGCCTGGTCCCAGTAGATCTCCATGTTGGTGCGGATGCGCACGCGGTGGTCGGCGCTCAGGAACTTCCCCGTGAGATCCACGATCACCGTCTTGTCCTTGCCCGACGGGAAGGGCACATCGGCCGCGCGGCGCCACCGCCCCTCGGCGTCTTTCACCTCGAGGTAGGGGAAGATGACGCCGGGCTTCCCCGTCTGGGCCAAGGCGATGTTGATGCTGGCGTCGGTCGGGTAGATCCACCCCGCGAGGAACAGATAGACGCTGTCGCTCTCCAGGCCCTTCAGGTCGCCGAAGTCGAGGATCAAGTCGTGCAGCGTGGCCAGGCCTTGGTAGCGCGTGAGGGTGAGCGGGGCCACGTAGCGATCGTCGCGCGCGCGCAGGGCGGGGAGCCAGTCGGTGCCGTGCTCGTCGGTGGCGGCGACCGGGGGCCGGGGATGCGCCACGGCGTACAGGCGCAGCGCCGCGGGCCCCGGGGCGGGCGGCACGAACCCCTCATCGACGTACACGTCCACCGAGTCCGGGTGGTCCACGGCGAGTAGCTTCGCCTGGTCGAGATAGGCGGTCTCCCACAGCTCCTCAGTGAGCTGTAAGACGTAGCGGCCGCCTTGGGGCGCGAGGGCGCGGCCCGGTATCCGCATGTACTCTCGCGAGGCGTGCGGCGGCGCCGACGCGATGTCCCTTCCCCCGGCCATGATGCCGAGCGGCATACCGAGCGCGCTGCGCCACATCACGTCCGTCACGAACCGGAAGCGCGTTCCGTCCCAAGCGTACAGAAAGGGGCATGATCCCTTGAGGATCTGCTGCTCGAGGATGTCCGCGTCGCTCCCCGGATAGTAGACGGTCTGCGCGACGCCATTGGGCCACCGCACGCGCAGTACGTCGGCCTTGAGGCGTTGCCCCAGCCCGAAATGCGTCACGGGACCCGTCACGACGCGCGCCTCGTACAGCTTGCCCGCCCGCAGCTCGAGCGTCGAGCCGATGCCGAACCGGTTGTTCTTGCCGCTTCCCGTCCGCAGGGCGGCGAGCTCGACCTTCACATACTGGTTCGCGTTGCCTCCATCGTTCAGCAGCAGCCGCGGCCGCCCGTCCGCTGCCACGACGAGCAAGTCCAGGTCGCCGTCGCGATCGTAGTCCACCGCCACGACGCGGCTGGCGGCGTGCAGGTCGCTTGGCAGAATCGACGAGTGATCCACGAACCGACCGGTCTGGTCGTTGCGCAGCAGGTAGACACCACGTGCCCCGGCCTTCGAGGGGACGCCGACCACCACGAGGTCGAGGAAGCCGTCGTTATCGAAATCGCAGAAGATGGCGGCGCGGGCCGCCAGGGTGCGCAGCGCTGCGAGCGCCGCACTGCGGCGATCGGGTTCAAAGGTCCCGTCCCCGCGGTTGTGGTACAGGACAGGCGCGGTTCCACCCGGTGCCGCGACGAACAAGTCGAGGAACCCGTCGTTGTCGTAGTCGCCGACCGCGACCGCCGCGGCGTGGCCCGGCAGGGCGGCTTGCGCCAGGCCGCTGGCCGCGGTGGCATCCTCGAAGCGGCCGTGACCCGCGTTCCGGAACAACGTGAGACGCCCGTCGTTTCCCACGACGACCAGATCCACGCGCCCATCGCCGTCCAAGTCGCCGAACGCGGCGTCGCGGGTGCCACCACCGCCTCCTAGGCCCATCGGGCCGGTCATGTCCTGGAACCGCCCGTCGAGGGTGTTACGGTACACCCGGTTCCCGGCGGGCGTGGCGAGGAACAGGTCCAAGTCGCCGTCGTGATCGAGATCCACGAACAGCGCGGTGGTGGCCGGGGGTGCTCCGCCGAGGCCGGCGGCGACGGTGACGTCGGTGAACGTCGAGTCGCCGGTGTTGCGGAACAGTCTCCCACCGCTCGCGGTCGCCACGTACAGGTCGAGCCGCCCATCGTTGTCGTAGTCGCCGAACGCCGCGCCGACCGCCCGATCGCGCAGCCGGATGCCGGCGCGGTCGGTCGTCTCGGTCGCGTGTGCCAGCTCGTTGCGGAACAGGTGCCCGGCGACGAACACATCCTCCCCGCCGTCGCCGTCGTAGTCCCCGGTCGCGAGCGCGACGTCGCGGGCGGTGTCGGGGAGCGGCGGCACGCCGCCCAGCCCCACGGCGCCCGTCACGTCACTGAAGCGGATCGCTGCGGCGATGGTGCGCGCGTCCTGCGCCGGCGGCGTGATGACGGGATTGAACGTGAGGATCGGGTACCCCGGGGGCGCGCCGCTAGCGCCCCGCAGCTTCTCGAGGCTCGCCTGGTAGGGCGCGGTGGTTTCCATGAAGTGATGGAACGTCGTCGCGGGCGCGGCCGCGGCGGCGGCGCGACCGGTGCGCGCCAGGGCGAGGGCCTGCTGGAAGAAGCGCGTGGCTTCACGCGGCAGCTCGGGTAGCTGCCGCTCGAGCGCCTCCAGATGCGCGGCCGCCGAGTCCGCCCCGCCCCCGCCCCCGCCCCCGCCCCCGCCGCGGGCGAGCAGCACGTCCACCAGCTCGAGCCGGGCCGCCACGTTGCTGGGCGCGCGCGCCACGATCCGCCGGAGGTACGTCTCCTTGGAGGCCGGCTCGAGCGCGGCCAACTCGTACAGGGCGCGCAGGTCCTCCGGGCTGCGTCGCAGCACGCGGTCCACCTCGCGGCGCGCCTCGGCCGCGCGGCCGGTGAGCTCGTAGACCTTGGCGAGCGTCAGGGCGATGTCGTCGCTCGCCGTGTCCAGGGCCGCCGCCCGGCGGATCTCCCGCTCGGCCGCGTCATAGCGCCCCAACCGCAGGTGCACCAGGCCGAGATTGGCGTAGCCCAGCGCCTGATCGGGGGCCAGGGCGACGATCTTGGCGAACGCGGTTTCCGCCGGGGCGAACTGCTGGCTCCGCAGGTACGCGAGACCGAGCGTCCGTGCGGTGAGGATGGCGGCATCGCGCTCGAGGCTTGACGCGGGCTCCCGGCCGCGACAGTCGACGAGGAGCAGCGTCGTGGCCACGCCAAGGCACTTCAGGGCATTGGGGATCATCGAGGCTGGCAACATCGTTCGATCCTTGCCGGGGGACAAGGCCACGCGATATGGTTCACGGCGTGACGTCCCTACCCGTGCGGAAGCTCGCCCTCACCACGGTGTTTCTCGGAGCCGTCTTCCTGGTGATCGCGCTGAATCGCGGGCGACCGGAAGAGCGGGGCGGCGCCGGAGCCGCCCCGCCCGGCTTTGCGTTCCGCGAGGTGGCGCACCAAGTGGGGATCGATTTCGTGCATCACGCGCCGACGCTCGATCCCCGGATCGACAACATCGCCCCGCTCGTGGCGTCGCTCGGGGCATCCGTGTCGGTCAGCGACGTCAACAACGACGGCTGGCCCGATCTCTACTTCACGAACAGCCGGTTCGGTTTCCCCAACGCGCTCTATGTGAACCGGGGCGACGGGACGTTCGTGGACGTCGCCTCGAGCGCGGGGCTCGCGGACCTGAACCGCCCGGGCGAAGGCGTGTCGATGGGCGCCGTGTGGGGCGACTACGACAACGACGGGCTCGAGGACGTGCTCGTCTACAAGTGGGGCTACCTCCAGCTGTTCAAGAACCTCGGGAATCTGCACTTCGAGGACGTGACCGCCGCCGCGGGGCTGCGTCACTGGATGAACAGCAATGGAGCGGTGTGGCTCGACTACGACCGGGACGGCCTGCTCGATCTGTACGTCACCGGCTACTTCCGCTCCGACATCGATTTCTGGCATTTGCAGACGACCCGCATCATGCACAACAGCTTCGAGTTCGCGACCAACGGCGGGAAGAATCGCCTGTTCCATAATCTCGGGAACGGCCGCTTCGAAGACGTCACCGACCGGATGGGGGTGGGCAGCACCCGCTGGACCCTCGCCGCCGCCGCCGCGGACTTGAACGGCGACGGCTGGCCCGACCTGTTCCTCGCCAACGACTACGGGCCGGAAGAGCTGTTCGTCAACGATTCCGGCAGGCGGTTCGTGCTCACCAAGGCCGGCCTGGAGAGTGATTCCAAGAGCGGCATGTCGGCTTCGCTCGGCGACGTGCTGAACCGCGGGCGGCTCGATGCGTTCGTGACCAACATCTCGGAGCGGGGCTACCTGTTTCAGGGCAACAACCTGCGCCTCAACTTCTTGCCGGAGCTGGGGCGCTTTCAGCAGGGGGCGGAAGGCGTCATCGCCGACGCCGGGTGGGCCTGGGGCGCGCAGCTGGGCGACCTGGACAACGACGGGCGCAACGAGCTGTTCATCGTCAACGGCTACGTGTCGGGCGACCGGGAGCGGAGCTACTGGTACGCGATGTCGAAGGTCGCCGGGGCGAACGGCAACGTGTTCGAAGACGCCAAGAACTGGCCCGCCATCGGCAGCGCCAGCCTGTCGGGCTACGAGCGGTCGCGGGTGCTCGTCAACCGGGGGCTGGCGGGGTGGACGGACGTGGCCGCGGCCGTCGGTGTCACCGACGAGTACGACGGGCGCGCGGTCGCGCTGGTCGATCTGTTCAATCGCGGGGTGCTGGACGTGGTGGTCGCGAACCAGAACCAGCCGGCGGTGGTCTATGAAAACACGGCTCCGCCGGGCAACCATTGGATTGGGTTCCAGCTGGTGGGGACGCGGAGCAACCGCAGCGCGATCGGCGCGGAGGTGACGGTCGAAGCCGGGGGAACCCGCCAGCTCAAAATCGTGGATGGCGGGATGGGTTTCGCGAGCCAGAACGACCGGCGGCTGCACTTCGGCCTGGGCAGCGCGGCCCGCGTAGACCGCGTGGTGGTCCGCTGGCCCTCGGGCGCGCGCCAGGTCGTCGAACACGCCGTCGTCGACCGCCTCAACCTCATCACCGAGTCGCCCTCCCCGCCCAACCGTGCAGGCGCGGTGCCGTGACCGCCTCGGCGGTCGCGACGTTGCGCGGGCGGAGCCGCACGCTCTGGACCCGGTTGGGCGAGGTCGATCCCCGCTACCTCGTGTCGTTCCTCATCACGCTCATCCTGGTGGTGGGGGAAGCGCGTTACGGCATCCTGGGCGGCTACGACCGACTCGCCGTGAGCCTTGGCGGGTGCGTGGCGACCGAGCTCGCGCTGGCCCGCCTCGTGGGGGGCCGCGGCGCCGCGCTGCAGAGCGCGTACGTCACCGGCATCAGCCTCGCGCTGCTGCTCAAGCCGCGGGCCGGTCTGCTCTGGCCGTTCGCCCTGGGTGCCTTCCTGGCCATCGCCTCGAAGTACGTGCTCGCCTATCGCGGCCAGCACTTATGGAACCCGAGCAATTTCGCGATCAGCCTGCTCCTCGTGATCGCGCCCGGCAGCGTGGCAATCCTCAGTCACCAGTGGGGGAACCACTTCGCCACCAACGCGGTGATCTGGGCGTTTGGGCTGCTGATCGCCGCTCGGGTCCGGGTACTGCACGTGACCCTGACATACGTCGTGTGCTACCTGGTCCTCGCCGCGGCGCGCAGCGCGCTGGTCGGTACCCCGCTCGCGGCCGAGCTCGCGCCGATCACGGGTCCGATGTACCAGCTCTTCATCTTCTTCATGATCACCGATCCCAGGACGACGGTCGGTTCCAGACGGGGACGGATCGCCGTGGCTGCGCTCGTCGCGCTGGTCGAGGCCGCGATCCGTCTGGCCGCCGATCACCAGGTGGCCGCGCTCAGCGCGCTGTACCCAGCGCCGCCGATCCTCGCGCTCGCGATCGTCGGTCCGGTGGCGAAGGCCGTCGACCTTTGTGCTTTTTTTCACAATCCTCGTCCGAGTCCTTGACAGGGCCACCGCTGACGCGTCTTTTATTGCCCGGCGTCGGCAACGTGCTTCCTGCCGTCGCAGGTTGAGGGACGCCCTGAGGACTCGCCCATGCGTGCCGTACCAATGCTCGCAGTGTACGGTTGTGTCCTGCTCGCCGGCTCGCCGACATCCGTCGTCGGTCAGGCCGGCACGACGCAACGTGCGGGTATGTCCAGTCCGGTGTACTTGATCATCCGCACCGACGACGCGGGGATGAGTCACAGCGTCAACCTGGCGCTGCAGCGACTCATCGACGCGCGGCTGCCCATTTCCGTGTCGGTGATGTTTCCCTGTCCCTGGTACCAGGAGACCGTCGAGATCCTGAAGCGGCATCCCGAGGTCGCCGTCGGCATTCATTTGACGCTCAACTCGGAGTGGAAAAACTATCGGTGGGGACCGGTCTCGGGTCGCGAGGCGGTGCCGACGCTGGTCGACTCCAACGGATACTTTTTCCAGTCCGCCGAAGCCCTCTACAACAATCACCCCGACGTGCGGCAGGTCGAAAAGGAGCTGCGGGCGCAGATCGAGCGGGCGCGCCGCTCGGGGCTCAAGATCGACTACGTCGACTATCACATGGGCACGGCGACGCGCTACCCCGAGTTTCGTGAGGTCGCTGAGCGGCTGGCGAGCGAATTTGGTTTCGGCATGTCGGAGTACTTCGGCGAGGCGATGGATGCGCCCCAGTACTGGGCGGCGCCGCGACAGAAGGCGGAGAGCTTGGTGGCGATGCTCGATCGCTTGAAGCCCGGTGTCAACGTCGTGGTCACCCACGTGGGGATCGACGATGCGGAGCTGGGCGCGTTGCTGGACATGAACACCGACCAGCCGCTCCCCGAGATGAGCAAGAATCGCCAGGGAGAGCTGGATGCGCTGACGTCGGACCGGTTTGCCGGGGCCGTGAAGGCCCGAAACGTACAGCTCATCACGTATCGCGAGCTGATCACCAAGCAAGGCCTGAAGGCCATGCGAAGACCCGCAGGATGAGGGCACCCCAATGAGAGCCATGCTGCAGGGTAAGCGTTTCCTTGGTGGAGTGGGGACGAGCGTGTTGCTGGCATTGCTGGTGTGCGGACCGGCACTGGGCCAACAGCAGATCGAGATCTCCGGCAAAGTGACCGCGCCCGATGGTGAGCGGATTCGGGGAGCCTCGGTCCGCATCCGCGGGACCACGACCAGCGCCGTCACCGATGACCAGGGGAAGTACTCGTTGACGGCTCCGGGCGACGCCGTGTTGGTTTTTAACCGCATCGGGTATCGCGGCGTCGGGGTGAGCGTCGGCGGGCGCACCAGCATCGACGTCGTCATGGAACGCGCCGTCACCGTGCTGCCCGAGGTGGTGGTGACCGGGTACACCACGCAAAAGCGTGCCGACATCACCGGAGCGGTGGCCACGGTGGACGTTGCCGGCATTTCCCAGCAGACCTCGACCAGCGTGCTGCAGCGGCTCGATGGCCAGGTGTCCGGCGTGACCGTCGAGGCCGGCGGGTCTCCGGGTTCACGCACCACGGTGCGGATCCGGGGCGTCAGCTCGTTCCAGAACAACGATCCGCTGTACATCGTGGACGGGACGCCGGTGCAGGACACGTACCTCAACTGGCTGAACCCGAGCGAGATTGGATCGATCCAGGTGCTGAAGGATGCCTCGGCCGCCTCGATCTACGGCTCGCGGGCGAGCAACGGCGTGGTCATCATCGAAACGAAGCGCGGTAGACCGGGACAGCGCCGGGTTTCATTGGACGTTAGAACCGGTGTGGCGACGCCGACGCGCGGCATGGACGACATCCTCACGCTGAACGCGCTCGACTACTTCAAAGTCGTCAAGACCTCATACGAGAATGCCGGGACCGCCGTCCCGCGGAACATCTACGGGGATCCCAACAGTCCGACGGTGCCCGCCTATATTTGGCCGAACGATGGCAAGGGCCAGAGCTGCACCGCCGCCGGCCCCACTTGCACGACCGTGGTGGATCCGGCGACGTACAAGTACCCCAGCACCCTCATCATGCCCGGCAGCGCCGGGACGAACTGGTGGAAGGCGGTGTTCGGGTCCGGCCAGTATCGCGATGCGAACCTGGCAGTGTCGGGCGGCGGGGACGACAACGCGTACCACGTGTCGTTCAATTTCCTCGATCAGGAAGGGACCGCGGCGTTTACCCGGATGCAGCGGGGCGGTGCTCGCATCAACACCGCGTTCAACCTGGGGCGGGCGAGCGTCGGGGAGAACATCACGCTGTCGCGCGAGCGGCACTACGGCGGGCTGGACGACGACGCCCTCGGCGAAAACAACATCATCGGCAAGAACATCATGCAGCAGCCGGTCGTCCCGGTCTACGATATCAACGGCTACTTCGCCTCCGGCAAGGCCGTCGGCCTGTCCAACCTGACCAATCCGCTCAAGATCGCTGATGCCGCCCAACACGACATCAGCACCAACGACCGCATCTTCGGAAACGTGTTCGCCGGGTTCGACGCCGCCCACGATCTGTCCCTGAAGACGCGGCTCGGGTTCAACCTCGGTCAGAATTCCTTCCATGGGTTCTCGCCCACCACGCCTGAGAACTCCGAGGTGACCGACGTCAACGGCATCAACGAGAACTACAACCTGTTCACGGAGTGGACCTGGAGCAACACGCTCAACTATACGCGCACGCTCAACCAGCACAATCTGGCCGTGCTGTTGGGGCAG
>Ga0137371_10000231_pt1 | contig 37952 bp, 36 predicted proteins | sample SagtaG_7_FD_104919 | JGI IMG/M metagenome (GOLD analysis project Ga0137371, IMG submission 104919) | Vadose zone soil microbial communities from Sagehorn Ranch, Mendocino, California, USA - Sage1_R_40_16 metaG | ecosystem: Environmental > Terrestrial > Soil > Vadose zone | place: USA...
AGGAGGACTTCATGAGACTGGTCGGATAGGCGGTTAGACGGATAGGCGGTTAGAACTGCCGTGGCAAGACTAACCGCCCAACCGCCTAACCGACTAGCCGCCTCCATCACCACCGCACCTGCATCTGCACGACGCCCCGGTTGTTGTTCAGCTGCGCGGCTTGCTCCCGGAAGAGCTCGTAGTCGGCCATCACCTTGAAGTCGTCCCCGCGGATGAAGTACTGCACGCCGAGCAAGTATCCGGTCGAACGGTCGGTCGCGACGCGATCGCTCGGGTCGAACTGCTGGACGCGGCCCACGAGCTGGACCCGCTGCGGGATGGCACGGTACGCGGCGAGGGCGTACCAGCCGGTGGTGTAGACGTCCGTCCTGCGGTTGTGCTCCCGGATGTACTCGGCACGCGCCGTGAGCCGCGTGGCGCGATACATCGCCTGGACGTCGGCGCCCGTGCTATCGTTGTAGCCCTCGAACGCTCCACCCAGGTCCAGCCCCGTGAGGGGCGTGACCACGGCCCGCGCGAAGTAGGCCATGCGGTTGTCCGCGTTGGCCGGGCGGTTCGGCCCCTCGCCGTCGACCACCGCGGCTTGCAGCGCGAGCCGGTCGGGGATGCGCCACTCCGCCTGCGCGCCGATGTCGCGCTTGGCGGCGTTGAGAATGCGCGAGCGCTCGGTCGTCTCGAGGATCGTGGAGCTGAGCAGCGATTCGAGGGAGAACGGGACGCGGAACTGTCCCACGGTGCCGCCCCAGCGGTGGTGGCTCAGCTTGACCCAGAGGTCGGTGGCCGAGAGGGACAGCGGGGAGGTGGGCGGCGTCCCGGTGGTGCGCATCTCGACCTGGGCGCGATAGGACGCCCACGGCGTAATGGCCCCTTCCACCGCGAAGCGCGCCCGTCGCAGGAAGAAGGACGCGGTGTCGCCGAGCGCCTGGAAGCGGGGCTGGAGGTAGCCGGTGAGCCGGGGAGTCGTCGAGACTGCAGCCGGAGTCTGGGCCCGCACGAGCGTGGGCGCCATGACGCCGAGCCACGCGAATGAGACGAAGGAGCTCGAGCGCATCGGCGCCCAAGGTATCGGGCCCCAGCCCGATAGGCAATATCGTGCCTATCGGCGCAGGACCTTTCGAAATGCGACGTCGCTCAACCGCAGCGCCTCGCGCCGCCAGCGCGCGAACAGCTTCACGAGGCGTCGGGCCTCCGGGGTGAGCCTGGCGCCGCCGCCGCCGCTCGGGCCGCCGCGCGCCGTGGCCAGCACCTTCGCTCCGAGCACGCGCTCCATCTCGCGGATGCGGTTCAGGCAGGTGCGATAGCTCCAACCGACCTCCTGCCCGGCCGCCCGAATCGTGCCGCTGCGCTCGACGGCGTCGAGGAAGCGCAGGTAGCGCGGCCCCATCAGGAACGCGCCGTCCCAGTTGAGCCACAGCTTGTGACGAGGCTTGAGGTGCGCGCGGAGCGAGGCGCGGCGGGCAGAGGGCATACGCGTCGGGATGCGCTAGATTATGCGCCGAAAGCTAGCCCGGGTCTGTCGAATGAGCCAATTGCTCGACGCCATCGACGGCGTGCCCAACGCGTGCGAGCCGATCCCCGGCCTGGTGACGGGCGGCCAGCCCACGCTCGACCATCTCGCCGCCCTGAAGCGCGCGGGATGCGAGGTCGTGCTCGATTTGCGCGAGCCGATGGAGCCGCAGCCCTACCGGCCGGCCGCCGTCGCGCAGGCCGGCCTCGAGTACCGCAGCATCCCCATCGGGCACGGCGCCGTGCCGGACGCGACCTTCGCCCGGCTGCTCGACACCGTGCGCGAGCTCGCCGGGAAGCGGCGCGCATTCATCTACTGCAGCAGCGGCAACCGTGTGGGGGTGGGCCTGCTTCCCTATTTCATCCTGGAGCAGGGGATGGACGAGCAGGACGCGGTCACCGCGGCGATGCGCGTGGGGCTGAGGAGCGCGGAGCTGATGGAGCAGGCGCTGGAATACGTGCGAGCCCACCAGGGGATCTAGAACAGGCTGGTCTGCGATCCGAGCTGCTCGGGCTCCACGGGGCGCAACCCGATCAGCCGCTGCATCTCCCGGGCGCTCGCGGGCGCGTGCCCCTGAAAGTGATTGCCGAAGTAGCCGTACACCTCCGTCACGCGCGCCGCCAGCGCGGCGAGCGCGACCGCCCATTCCGACAGCTCGCGATCGCGCTGCACTTGGACGCCCGAGAAATCATCGATCTTCTCGCCCGTCCCCATCCAGCGCACGTAGGCGAAATCGGCGGTGGGATGGATCGCGAGGTCGATCATCCGCTCGCGGCTGCGCGCGCGGCCCTCGACCAGCGCGAGCGCCACGCGATGCCGCTCGAGCAGCTCGAGCAGCTTCGGGCCGACCCAGCCACGATGGCGGAACTCGATCGCCCAGCGGGGGCCGGCAGGGCCGGGGGAGCCGGCAGGGAGCGCCGCGAGGAACGCCGCGAGCGCGTCCCAGCTCTCGGGCGCGAACTCGGGTCCGAGCTGCACCAGCAGGGGGCCGAGTTTGTCGCCGAGCAGCCGCGCACGCTCGCAGAACAGCCGCAACGCCGCCGCGTCCGGGAGCTGTGCCGCGGGGGTCAGCTGCTGCGGTAGCTTGAGCGCGAAGCGGAACCCGGCCGGGACCTTCTCGGCCCAGCCGGTGACGACGTGCTCGGCAGGCGTGGCATGATAGGTCGAATCGACTTCTACGGTGTCGAAGGCGCGGCCGTAGTGGGCGAGGAACTCGTGCGGCTTCGTGCCTGGCGGATAGAAGGGACCGATCCAGGCGGGATAGTCCCAGCCCTGGGTCCCGAGATGGATGCGGTTACGGGTATCGATGCCAGTACATCCTCATTTCCGTGATCTTGCCGTCCTTCGTCTCGCAAAAGATCGCGCCGCGCGCATCCACCCAGTCCCCGGTGCGGCGCCGGCGGTAGGTGCAGCGGAACTCGGTCGCGAACCAGGGGCCGGCCGCATAGATCTCCCCCGACTTGAACTTGACCTCCGCCTGGTTCAAGGGGACGTCCTTCCAGTAGTCGCGGATGGCGTCGATCCCGACGCTCTTGTCGTTGAAGGGGTTCGCGATGAATACGGCGTCGGGCGCGAAGGCGGACACGATCGCAGCGACGTCGCCGCGCTCCCACCCCTGGCCAAACGCATCCAGCAGTGCGCGATAAGCCTCGTGCATGGCGCCCAATATACCGCAATCCGGAACCCCTGGTCGGAGCGTATGGTACACGGAAGGCAACCCTTTTTTTAGAGTCTCTGACACAGGAGGATGGAACGATGTTGAAGCGGATCCTCGCCTGCACGGCCGTGCTGGCGTGCCTGGCGCTGCCCCTCGCGGCGCAGGGTCACATGGCGGCCGCGGGCAACGAGATGACGATGACCGGTCAGGTCGTCGATCTGAACTGCTTCACCACGAACGGCGCCTCGGGCGCCGGACACAAGGCGTGCGCGCAGGCGTGCGCCAAGGCGGGCGTACCGCTCGGCATCCTGGCGAGCGACGGTACGATCTACGTCCCGGTCAGCTCTAAGCCGGGCGATCCGCAGAACTCGAAGCTCGAGCCGTTCATCGAGGGCAAGGTGAAGGTGACGGGGATGCACCGCATGGTGAGCGGCCTCCACACGATCGAGATCAAGACGGTCTCGGCCGCGACCTGATGCGGGGCACGCTGGGCGCCGCGGGCCTCTGCGCGGCGCTCGTCGCCTGCGGATCCCCCGCGCCCAGCGGCTTCACCCTCCTCTTCCTCGGCCGCTCCCCCGCCGCCTCCACGGGCGGCCTCTCCTGGGCCCCCGACCCCGCACACAGCCGGTTGGTCGCGTTCGACCGGCGACTCCACGTCGTCAAGCGGCTCACCAGTCCGCGGCTCGCGACGCCGATGGCCGTGGCGCCGCTCGCCGGCGGGCGCCTGCTCGTCACCGAGCGCACCGGTGACGGCGTCGTGCTCGACACCACCGGCCGCCCGGTGCGCGAGTGGCAGAGCCCCGACGTCGCGTCGCTGTACGCCGCCGGTGGCGGGCGCATCGTCGCGGTGCGCTCGCCCTACTACGTCCCTGAGCTCGGTACCCCCGAGCCCGACACGGCGCCGCTCATTCGCGTGCTCGACACGCTGGGACGGCCGGTGGAGGGGCTCGGGACGATCCACGTGCCGGCCGTCCCCTTTCTCGCGCACCTCGTCAACGCCGGGGCCGTCGCCGTGGGACCGGACGGGTCGATCTACTACGCGCCGCTCGTGCGCGACGAGATCCGCAAGTACGCGCCGAGCGGCGCGCTGCGCTGGACCGCGAAGCGGGGTCTCTACCCGAAAGAGTCCGAGCCGGTGTTCCTTCCGGCGCGCGGGCATGAGCTGCGGCTCAAGAACGCGCTCGTGAACGTCGCGCTCGCGGTCGGCCCTGACGGCTGGCTGTACGCCCTGGGCTCGGACGACTCGGCGGCGACGCGGCTGCGCGTGGACGTGGTGGACACAGCGACCGGTGCGATCCGCGCCACGCGGCACCTGGGACCGCGCGAGACCGCGGTGGCGGTGAGCGCGCGGGACACACTCGCGACGTTCGACGCCGACTCGCTGCTCGCGGAGGAGGCGGCGCCCGCGCGCCAACCGTTCACGCCGGCGTTCGCGCTCCCCGACCTGAGCGGCGACACCGTCACCCTCGCCCGGTTCGCCGGCACGGTGACGCTCGTGAACTTCTGGGCCTCGTGGTGCGATCCCTGCCGCGAGGAGTTCCCGCACATGGCCGAGCTGTATCGCGAATTCCCCCGCTCGGACTTCGAGATCGCGGCGATCTCGGACGACGTGGACCGCGGGAAGATGGTCGCGTTCGTGCGTCAGTTCCGGCCGCCGTTTCCCACCCTGGTGGGCGGGGGGCGGATGAAGGAGATGTACCACTACCGGGGGCTCCCCTACTCGGTGTTGCTCGACCGCCGCGGCCGCATCATCGAGCGCATTTTCGGATTCGGCGGCGCGGAGGAGTTCCGGAAACTGCGTGACACTATTGCAAACGAGGTGCGCGCTCCCTAGCGTTGAGCAGTGAACGCACAGACTGCTCCCAGCTCCCCGCTCCCTGTAGTAATCGATACCGATCCCGGCATCGACGACATGGTGGCGCTGTTCCTCGCGCTCGCGTCGCCAGAGCTGGACGTCCGCGGCATCTCAGTCTCCTACGGCAACACCGTGGTGGAGAATGCGTATCGCAACGCCGTGGAGATCCTGCGGCGGGCGGGGCGCCGCACCACGCTCGGCGTGGGGGCCCGGCGGCCGCTGAAGCGGCCCCTCGCCGTCGCCCGCGAGACGCACGGCGAATCGGGGCTCGGGTACGCCCAGCTCGTGCCGGCGGGGGTGACCCTCGACTTCGTCAAGTCGCTCGAGCGCCTCCTCGCCGAGCAGCCGCAAGCGGTGACGCTGGTGACGCTCGGGCCACTCACCAGCCTCGCGTTGGCGTTGCGCAGCGACGCGGAGCTGGTGCGCGCAAAGGTGGCCCGCCACATCGCGATGGCGGGCAACATCGCCGTGCAGGGCAATACCACCCGCTATTCCGAGTTCAATGCCTGGTGCGATCCCGAGGCCCTGGACGTCGTGTTGCGGGCCGAGCTGCCGACGGAGCTGGTCGGGCTGGACGTCACGCGGCAGGCAGTGCTCGCGCCGCCGGAAATCGCCCGGCTCGGTTCCGCGGGTGGGGCCGGGGGGCGCTGGATCCAAGACGCGCTCCGCTTCTACGTCGAGTTCCACAAGCGCGCCGAAGGGCTGGACGGCTGCATCGTGAACGACATCCTGCCCATCGCAGCCCTGATCAATCCGTCCGTGCTCGCGTTCGAGGAGCAGCGGCTCGTGGTGGATCTCGAGGACGGGGACCACCGCGGGCACACGCGAGTCGATCCCACGGGCGCGCGGGTCCGAGTCGCGACGCGTGTAGATATGGCGGCGGTGCGCCCGCTGCTCGTGGAGCGCGTGTTCCGGGGAGGGGGCGCAGCGGGCGCAAGGGGCGCGCGTCCGACCGCCACGCCGAGCGTGTCGCTGGGGGCACAGGGGGCGGGGGGGGCGGGGGGGGCGGGGGGGGCGCGAGCGTGACGGCGGCGCTGCCGCAGAAGGTCACGGTGATCGGTGCGGGAGACATCGGCTGCGGCTGGGCGGCGCTGTGCGCGTCCGCGGGCTGGCCCGTCACGCTGTTCGACGCGAGCGCCAGCGGCCTGGAGCGCGCCGCGACGGAAGTGCCGCGCCGGACCCGGGCGCTCGTCGCGCTGGAGCGCGCGACTCAGGGCATCGTGGAGCGCGGGTTGCTCGAGTTCACCCAGGCGCGGAGCCTGCTCCAAGCGGTGAAAGACGCCGAGTGGGTGATCGAGGCCATCACCGAAGACCAGATCGCGAAGCAAAAGCTGTTCGAGTCGATCGAGCAGGTGGCGGCGCCCGATGCCCTACTCACCAGCTCGTCGAGCGGCCTGCCGCCGGCCGACGTGTTCGCGCGCTGTCGGCGCCAGGACCGCTGCCTCGTCGCCCACCCCTTGAACCCGCCCGAGCTGATCCCGTTGGTCGAGGTGGTGCCCGCTGCGCGCACGTCCGCGGCGACCGTCACGCGGGCCCAGGAGTATCTGCGCTCCCTCGGCCGGATCCCGATCCTCCTCAAGAAGCCCATCCCGGGCTACGTGGTGGGGCGGATTGCCGCCGCGGTGTGGCGCGAGTGTATCGATCTCGTGCTCCAGGGTGTCATCGACGTGGACGAGCTCGACCGGGCGGTCTCCCTCGGCCCCGCGCTCGGTTGGGCGGCCGCGGGCCCGCACCTCACCTATCACCTCGCCGCGGGCGACCAGGGCGTGACCGCCTTCCTGCAGCACTTGCTCGCGACCTTCGAGAGCCGGTGGGCCCAGCTTCCCACGTGGCAGCGGCTCGAGCCCGAGCAGCAGCGCGTCCTCACGCACAGCGTCGAGCGCGCCTACAAGGGCCACGTGGATGAGCTGCGAGAAGCGCGCGACCGCAGGCTTTCGGCGATCCTGAGAGCGCTCGAGCAGTCACGAACTGAGTAAGACGTCTTTCATTTTCGCTCGGCCCTAACCATGAGAATCGGCACTTTGGTTATGTGCCGGAGCGCCGTCGCCGTGCTGCCGTGCACCACGTCGTCGAGCAGGCGGTGGCCGTGCGTCGCCATCGCGATCAGGTCGCAGTGCTCGCGCACCGCGGCCTCGGCGATCTCCTTGGCCGGGTCGCCCGCGGCGAGCACCGCGTCGGCATCCAGCCCCTCCGCCTCCAACCGCGCGGAGACCTCCTCCAGGTAGGCGCGGTCCTCGCGCATCTCCTCGGACTCCCGCAGATCGAGCTCCTTGATGTTGCGCGCCACCCAGCCGTCCGCCACGTGGATGAGCACGACGCTCGAGCCGAGGCGCCGCGCGAGCGCGCGCACGTGCGCAATGATGGTCTCATCGGCGGGGCTGTGCTCGAGGGGGACGAGGATGCGCGAATACATCACCCGAGCCAGCCGCGGAACGTCTGGGCGAGGAGCCAGGCGTTGAGGCCCGCGATCCCCACGGCCACGGTGTAGGCCAGCGCCTTCAGCCACGTCGGGTTCACGAACTCGCCCATCTTTGCGCGGTCGGAAGTGAACCGAACCAGCGGGAACACTGCGAACGACAGCTGCAGGCTCAGGATCACCTGGCTCAGGATGAGGAGCTTGGCAGTGCCGCTCTCACCGAAGAAGATAGCGGTGAGCGCGGCGGGCACAATCGCGATCACGCGCGTGATGAGGCGCCGCAGCCAGGGCCGGATCCGGATGTTGAGGAACCCCTCCATCACGATCTGCCCCGCGAGCGTCCCCGTGAGGGTCGAGTTCTGTCCGGACGCGAGCAGGGCGAGGGCGAACACGGCGCTCGCGCCGGCCACGCCGAGCAACGGCGTCAGCAGCTGATAGGCGTCCTGAATCTCGGCGACCTCGGTATGGCCCGAGATGTGGAACGTCGCCGCCGCGACGATCAGGATCGCGGCGTTGATGAAGAGGGCGCACGACAGGGCGATGGTGGAGTCGACGAACGCGTATCGCACCGCCATCCGCCGCCCCGCAGGCGTCTCCTCGTAGCGCCGGGTCTGCACGACGGACGAATGCAGGTAGAGGTTGTGCGGCATCACCGTCGCACCGAGGATGCCGATCGCGATGTACAGCTTGTCGCCGTCCGCCAGGACCGAGGAGCTCGGGACGAAGCCTGCGGCGACCGCCGCCAGATCGGGGCGCGCGATGATGATCTCGAACAGGAAGCACCCCGCGATGGTGGCGATCAGTGCCACGACCAGCGCCTCGAGGAGCCGAAAGCCCTTGTGCTGAAGGAACAGGACGAGCAGCACGTCGAGCGCCGTGATCGCGATGCCCCACGGCACCGGGATCCCGAACAACAGGTTCAAGGCGATCGCGGACCCGATGACTTCGGCCAGGTCGCAGGCGGCGATGGCGATCTCACAGATCACCCAGAGCGCGATGGACGTCGGGCGCGAGTAGTGGTCGCGGCACGCCTGCGCCAAGTCCCGCCCCGTGACGATGCCGAGCTTCGAGGCGAGTCCCTGGAGCAGGATCGCCATGAGGTTCGAGAGCAGGATCACGCTCAGCAGCGCGTAACCGAACTTCGAGCCGCCGGCCAGGTCGGTGGCCCAGTTGCCGGGATCCATGTAGCCGACGGCGACGAGGTAGCCGGGACCCGCGAACGCGAGCGCCTTGCGCCACCACGCCCCCTCGCTGACCGGAACGGTGCGATAGACCTCGGCGAGGCTCGGCGCCAGGCGGGGGCGGCGCCACCCCGGCTCCGGCGGCCGCTCGCCCGCCGCGGCTTCAGCGACTCGCGTGGCCATGTTCTTCCACCGGCACTTCGCGGCACAACAGCAGCTGCGCGAGCTCCCGCCCGACCACGCGCGGGTCGCCCGAGGGCACGAGTGCGATGGTGGTGGGACCGTTGAACGGCTGCCGCTCGGCCACGGTGAGGAGCACGCCCGGCGTGAGGCCCTGCTCCCCAAAGTAGCGCAGCCGCGCGGCGTCCTGCGTCCCCACCTGCCGCAGCTCGAGCTTGCTGCCCAGCCGGGCGTCGGCGAGAGCAACGAGCTCCGCTTCCTCGATCTCGCCCGCGGCGGTGGGGATGGGATCGCCATGCGGGTCGTACTGCGGGTGCCCGAGGGCGCTGGCCATCCGCTCGATCAGGTCGTCCGACGCCGCATGCTCGAGCTGTTCCGCCTCGGCGTGCACGCCGCCCCAGTCGTAGCCGAGCCGCTGCGTGAGGTAGAGCTCGAGGATGCGGTGGCGGCGGATCATCTTGAGCGCGGCGCGCCGCCCCTGTGCCGTGAGCTGCACCCCGCGATACGGCACGTGCTCGATCAGGCCCGTCTCCGACAGCCGCTTCACCATCCCGCTGACCGAGGGTGGAGCCACCTCGAGCATTGCGGCGATGTCGCTCGTCGCCGCGAACCCGCCCTGGCTCGAGAGATGGTAGATCGTCTTGAGATAGTCCTCGACCGACCGCGTGAGGGGGGGGTCAGTGTTTCGCTGCAAGGCGTGCATGCCGAGTCTCCCTGCCGGAACGGCGCGCCAAAACCAGCTATCAGAGGCCGCGTATGATGCGTCTGCGCAACAACTTCTGGGTTACAGCCGGGCGGGAATTAGACTAAGCTAAGTCATTGATATTGTCAAGCGAAGATATCGATTTTTCGTGGCTACAATTTGGCGGCCAAGTGCAAAAACGGCGTCAGAATCCGCTCCGTCATGCCCCAGATCGCGTCCTCACCGACCAGGTAGGCGGGGAACGTCCGTTCGACCCCGCGCACGGTGAAGGTCACATCCCGGCGCACGCCGGACGCTGCGAGCTGCCCGAGCGGCAGCCAGAACGCGCGCTGGACCTCCTCGCCCGGCGCGAGCGCCGGTCGGCGCGACAGCGCGAACACGAAGGGTCGCACCACGACGGATGGCAGAGTGGACGTGCGGGGGTACAGGTCGTCGAGCACCCCGAGGCGCTCGGCGGGCGCGAGGTCGACCCCCGTTTCCTCGCGTGTCTCGCGGATCGCGGTCGTGAGCAGATCGGGGTCCGTGGGGTCGCGGCGGCCGCCCGGCAGCGCCACCTGCCCCGACCACGGATCGTCCGCGCGCTCCGCACGGCGGATGAACAACGCCTCCAGCCCGGTTGTGTCGTCGACGAGGATGAGCGCGACGGCCGCCGGGCGCGCCCCGGGCGCGTCGGCACGCTGGGGACGATGGTCCCGCAGCGCACGGCGCACCATCGCGAGCGTGATCACGCGGTCCTCACCCCCTGACCCCCTCTCCACATTGTGGAGAGGGGGAACGGCAGTGAAGTTCCGTTGATCATTGTGCTCGGAAATAAAACCGTGCGATCAATCGGAAGCCACGTCTGGATGGCGGTCGGCCTCGTGGCGGGGCTCGCCCTGGGCCTCGCCGCCACCACGACGCAAGCGCCCCTGCTCCTCGCGCTGGCCGGCACGTGGCTGCGCCCGGTCGGCACCCTGTTCTTGAACCTGCTCTCGATGGTGGTGATCCCGCTCGTCGTGACGGCGCTGTTCGCGGGCGTCGCCGGCCTCGGCGACCTGCGGCGCCTGGGCCGGCTGGGCGCGCGCACGCTCGGCTTCTTCTGGAGCACGACGCTCGCGGCGATTCTCATCGGGTTCGTGGCCGCGGCGCTGTTCCTGCCGCTGGCATCCATCACTCCCGACCAGCAGACCGCGCTGCGCCACGCCGCGGCAACCGACTCGGGCTTCGTGCGTCACGCCGCCGAGCAGATCCCCACTGGGGCGCGCTTCATCGTGGAGCTGATCCCCGCGAATCCGGTGCGGGCGGCGGTGGACGGGAACCTGCTCCCGCTCATCGTATTCACCACGATCTTCGCCGTGGCGGCGGCTGCGCTCCCCGACGAGAAGCGACGCACCCTCACCGATCTCGCCGAGGTGGCGACGCAGGCGTTGATCCGCATCGTGCGATGGGTGCTGTGGCTCGCGCCGCTTGGCATCCTGGCCCTCGTCGCCGGCGCGGTGGCCCAATTCGGGTGGGCGCTCGTCAAGACGATGGCGGTGTTCGTGCTGGCGGTGATCGCGGGGCTGGCGTTGTTCATCGCCGTCGTGTACCTGCCCGCGGTGGCGTTTGTCGCCCGGCTGCGCGTGGGGCGGTTCCTGCGGGCGATTCGCGCTTCACTGCTGATGGGCTTCTCGACCACCTCCTCGCTCGCGAGCCTCCCCGTGATGCTCGACGCGGCGGAGAACGACCTGCGCATCTCGCGCACCGTCGCGAGCTTCGTGCTCCCGCTAGGCGCGAGCATCGGCCGCGCGGGGAGCGCGCTGTTCCAAGCGGTGGCCCTGGTGTTCGTGGCCCGGCTGTACGGGGGGGGCGCCGCGCTCGGGCTCGGCGACCTGTTCCAAGCGGGGGCCGCCGTGTTCCTCGCGTCGCTCACGGTGGCGAGCGTGCCGTCGGCGAGCATCGTGAGCCTCGCACCGGCATTCGCGAGTACGGGGCTGCCGCTGGCGGGGCTGACGCTGCTCCTCGGCCTCGACCGTGTCCCCGACATGTTCCGCACCATGACCAACGTCATGGGGACCCTGACGGGCGCCGTCGTCACCGCCGCCCTCGAAGGGGAAAAGCTCGAGTGACGTGGCTCATCCCCACGGGGTACGCCCTGTTCCTCGGGCTGCTGGTCTACGGCTACCTCTCCCGCCGCCCCCGGCTCGGCGAGTACGAGCCCCAAACGCGCGGGCCGCTCGTCTCGGTGATCATCCCGGCACGCGACGAGAGCGGGAACATCGCAGCGTGCGTGCGCTCCGTCCTCGCGACGGCGTACCGGCCCGTCGAAGTGATCGTCGTCGACGACCGCTCGAGCGACGCCACGGCGGAGATCGTGGAGCGGCTGGCGCAGGCGCCCGAGGCGGAGGGCCGGCTGCGCCTGGTGCGCGGGGCGGACCTCGCGGGCGGGTGGTTCGGCAAGCCTTGGGCGATCGTCCAGGGCTACCGGGTCGCGCGCGGCGATCTGCTCCTCTTCACCGATGCCGACACCCGGCACCATCCCGAGCTGCTCCCGCGTACGATGCGCGCCCTCGCCCAAGAGGGCGTGCACCTCGTGAGCGTGCTACCGCGCCAGGAGACAGTGACGTTCTGGGAGCGGCTGGTGCAGCCACACGTCCTCGTGGCACTCGCCTCCCGCGTGGGCGACCTGCGGCGCGTCAACCGCACCCGGATCGAGTGGGACGCGATTGCCAGCGGGGCGTACATCCTCACCACGCGCGCGGCCTACAAGCAAGTTGGAACGCACGAGGCGGTGAAGCAGAGCGTCGCCGAGGACGTGGCGCTCGCCCAGCGCTACGTGCGACAGCGTCTCGACATCTTCCTGACACACGGCTGGCAGTACATGAGCGTCCGCATGTACCAGAGCCTCGCCGGGATCATTGAGGGGTGGTCGAAGAACCTGGCGTTGGGCGTCCCCCTGATGTTCCCGCCGATCCGGCTGCTGCGGCTCGCTGCGCCCTACCTGATGTGGCTCCCGGCGTTGGTGTGGATCGTCCCGCCGGTACTGTGGGCGGTGTACAGGTGGGGCTGGGCGGCCGCGACGACGGGCATCTCGCTCGCGATCTGGGTGGCGGTGTACTGGGCCGAGGGAGCTCCGCTCGGGTACGCCCTGCTCTATCCCCTGGGGGCCGCGATGGTGGCGTACATCATGATCAGGTCGGCGCTACGAGGGAGCAGGAAGGTCGAGTGGCGGGGCAGGACGTACGGGACAGGGCACTACTAGACGCACAGAGGCACAGCGGTGAACCGGTGGTGGGAATCGCGTCTGCCATCCCCTACCTCCGGCTCACCGCAGTGCGTCTACACGTCTACGACCGGTTCGGGTAGAAGCGAACCTGCAGCAGCTTCAGCCCGTTGTTGTCGTACTGCCAGAAGAAGCCCTCGAGGCACGGGTCGAAGAGACTCACAGTCGTGCCGCCGCAGGTGGTCACCAGCGCCAGATTGGCGACTGGATCGAGGGTGATCGTCGTGAGGGCATCGGTCACGGGCCGGAAGCTGCTCTTGCTCGTGCCACGGACGAAGACCTCATTCAAGGTCGAGCAGACGATTGCCGCGTCGGTCCCCGTGAGCGACGGATCGGTCGCGCAGGTCGTGATCTTGGCCTGGCCGCCCGGGGTGCCGAGCGCGCGCGCCCAGACGGTGTAGCCGCCAGGAGCCGGAAGCTCGAACGAGGCTTCCCCATCGGTCCCGTTCTTGTCGAGGACCTCGAAGACGCCGGCTGCGGCACTCTGGTTGAGGAGAATCTTGGTGCTTACGGGAGAGCCATGCTTCGTCCCGAGGGCCACGAAGATGACGTTGCCGCTCCCCCCGTCCATGTTGGGATTCTTGTCATGCGAGACACCGATGATGTTGAGATTGTAGTGCGGCCCGCTGGGAGCGCCGTTGCCGGTCTGGGCGCGGACCGCTCCGGGCGTCGTGACAGCTAGGGCAGCCGCCAGGTAGAGCCTGGTGTGCATGAAACCTCCTGTGGCTGGTTGCAGTGGCTGTTGGCTCGCCGGTGGTCCGCATATGAAGAGGCCGCCGGCGAACTGTCGCTGGCGGCCCGGCGGGCAGTAGCGGGCGTCGCCCGCGGTAGCCCCGTAGCTCTGCGTCCCCGCCTTTCGGCGGATTTGCTCTGAGCAGCGATGCGTGACTTGGCCTCGCAGCAGGACGCAGTCACCCGCGAGGTCGCTACACTACCGCCGCAAGTCACATGCCCTTGCGGCTTCCGGAGCCCCGGGACGCGTGAAGCGCGCCTCGCAGCAGCACACCTTACGTCATTCGGATGGCGTGTGGGCCGACGTCTCGGTCACGTGCTGGCGCGATGCGTAGTGCCAGCGGGATTGCCTTTTGCACAGGATTGCCTTTTGCAGTACGGACGTGAGCGCGCCCTAGAAGTAGATCGTAGTCACGAACCTCATCGCGGGCGCGTTCCCCTGGTAGCTCCAGCTGACCTGGCGTCCCGTGGAGGACCTGCTCACGGAGCGAGCGTATGTAAAGCTTGCTCCCGCCGTTCCCCCGACACTCAGCTTCGACGCCACGAGGACCGCCGCTCCGATCTCGCCGAACGCTCCGGCGCTCCAGCCATTGGTGCTTCCCCCGCCGCCGAAGGAGCTCGACCCTGCGGAGTGGCGGAAGCCGCCGAGCACGCCGAGGGTCTGGAAGCTGACGACGCGTCCGCTGCGGGCCCGATAGAACCGCCTCCCCAGGCGCAGCGTGATGTCGGCGCGGGACGAGTACGACGACAGGGTGGTGTCGGTCGGCGACGTGGTGTGGATCGTGCTGTGATCGTGGCCGCCGTCCACTGCGAGATCCACGAGCCACGCACGCGCCGGTCCCGTGAACTTGAGCAGCCCCAGGGTCGCGAGATTGAGCCCGCCCCCGAACTGCATCGCCCATTGGCCGCTCCGGAATGAGGTGTCGGGGGGGGGCGCCGGTTCCTGCGCAGCAGCGGTGGCGGCGAAGAGTGTGGCGGCGAGGGTGCAGCGAACGCAGAACACGAACGGCCTCCCGTGAAGGTGAGGCCGTTAACTATTCACTGGGCCCTAGGAACCGCCAGGAGGCGCCTCAAAACTGCCCCGCCACCCTGCCCGCCCAGAAGAGCCCGACCACCACGCTCGCCGCGGCCGAGCCGAGGTGCAGGCCCGTTGCCCAGCGCGCGCCCCGCCCCGAAGCGAGCCGCACGATTCCCGCGAGCGAGAGCGAAACGAGCAGCATCCCAATCATCGTACCCGCCGCGAACGCGAGGAAGTAGGCGAGCTGGGCAGCGCGCGTGGGGGCCGCGGCGACGAGCAGCACCAGGATCGCGGCGCTCCCGGCGAGCCCGTGCAGCACTCCGAACCCGAGCGAACGGCGCGCGTCGCCGCGGGGGTGGACGTGCAGATGCGCGGGACCGTGAGCGTGGCTGTGCAAATGGAGGTGCGGTCCTGCATCGTGCGTGTGGACGTGCAGGTGCCAGCGCCCGCGCGCGTAGCGCAGCATCACCGACGCGCCGAGGGCGATGAGGAGCAGCGCGACGAGCAAGTCCGCCGCCGGCCAGAGCCGCGGGGGCAAATGCAGCCCACCCGCCATGATCGCGAGCACCACGAGTCCCACGCTCACGCCATGGCCGACGGCCCACGCCAGGCCCAAGCGGCACGCGTCGAGCAGGCTGCCCTGGCGAGTGGCGAGGGTCGAGACGGCGGCTAGGTGGTCCGGCTCGAACGCGTGGCGAAAGCCCAACAGCAGGCCAAGGCCTGCGAGGCCGAAGACACTGGGCGTCATGACGGCCGAAATGTACGCGGCTTTTTCTGAAGCAACACTGAACCGCGTCTGACGACGCGCGCGCTGCCCTTACGGCGCCACCGCTTCGATCTTCCCGAAAAGGCCGTGGGTCTCGTCGCCAGGACCGGCTGCGAAGAAGAGCGTGGTCGTGGGACCGGCCGCCGCGCCGTTCCCGAACGCGATCGCCCAGAGGCCGTCGATCTGAATCGGCTTCTGGTCCTCCCCCTTCAGGTAGCCGCGATGCTCGAAATGGCCGCTGGCTAGCATTTCATACGCGTGGATCTGACCGTCGCCGAAGTTGCCGACGAGCAGATGGCCGCTGAACTTCCCGAAGTTTGCGGGCGCGAGCGCCAGCCCCCACGGCGCGTTCAGCTGACCCCGCGTCGCGACCCGGCCCAAGAACGTTCCGTCCGTGGCGAACCGGCTCACGAAGCCGAGGCCCTGGCCGCCGACCTCGTCTTCCGCAGCCTCGTCCTGCTTCGCGTACGTGACGAAAATCTGCACCTGGTCGCCGATCGTGAGCGCTTGAATCCCGAAGGGCGCGAATCCTTTCTGGAGATCCGGGTCGACGAACCCGGCGGGGCTCGTGAGCGGCGTGAGGTTGCCGTCGAACACGTCGACGCGACCGTTGTGGAAATCGGTCGCATAGAGGAAGTTGCCGGAAGGCGTGAGCGCGATGGCGAGACCCTTGTAGATGGCGCCCACGGAGGAGTTGTCGACCATCACGAGCGACTGGCCGGGGGGCGAAACGGTCGGGTTCCAGCCCCGGATGCGGCCGTCCTCGCTCGCGAAGATGAACCGCGCGGGTCCTACAGCGGGCCCGTTCCGGACGACAAAGCTGGCGCTGCCGTTGAAGACGATGCCGGTCGGCCCGCCAGCGACCGCGACGACGAGCGCGCGCGGCACGCCGTCGCCGCCGTACAGCTTGGAGAGATCCGTTCCGTTGCTCGAGACCCACCACGGACTGGTCGAGCTGGCGGTGATGCCCCAGCCGTTCACGAGGTTGGGGTCGACCAAGTCCGGCCCGAAAGCCGCGTCGTCGGCCACCAGGTTGTGCTGCCTGTAAAACTGCCCGGTCGCCGAGGGGGGGGCCGCAGCCGTCCAGAGCGAGAGCGCAATCGCCAGGGTGCCCTTGCGCATGTTGTCCTCCTGAGTGGGCCTTGACGTATCCTCCGGCACCGGGCGTGTCAAGGCGACGAAACGGGCTGCATCTTGTTACAACCTTTTCGGGCCTAAGCCCTATCAGATGGGGGACATGGAGCTCACCACTCCCGGGGTGGCGACACTGCGTAGAGATCCGGACCAGGCGGCGAGGGATGCGGAAACGGCCGACGTGGCGCTCGCCGCCTCCGGCGACGGCCGCGCCTTCGAGCGACTGTACCGGGCGCACGTGGCCCGGGTCTCGAGCATCGCGCGACGCATGATCAGTCCGGACCACGCGGACGACGTCACGCAGGATGTGTTCGTCCGGGCGTGGAGCAAGCTGGCGACGTTCCGCGGCGAGGCGGCGTTCGGGACCTGGCTCCACCGGCTCGCGGTGAACGTGATCCTGGCGCGCCGCACCAGCCTCGGCGCCGAGCGCGCCCGCTACGACGCCGCGGAGGACGCGCTGGAGGTGGTCCCGAGCCGGCCGCCCGCGGCGGAGCTTTCCGTCGACTTCGAGGCGGCAATCAGCCGGTTACCCGACGGCGCACGGCAGGTGTTCGTGCTCCACGACGTCGAGGGCTACCGGCACGAAGAGATCGCCGACATGCTGGGGATCGTGCCGGGGACGTCGAAGTCGCAGTTGCATCACGCGCGCATGGCGCTCCGCAAGCATCTCGAGCGCTGAAGGAGTGGAACGATGAGAGACCAGTGGACAGACCGACTGAGCGAGTATCTGGACGACGAGCTGGGCGCGGCGGAGCGCACGGCGCTGGACGCGCATCTCGCGTCCTGCGCCGAATGCCGGGCGATCTTGGACGAGCTGCGCCACGTGGTGGCCCGCGCCGCGGCGCTCGACGACCGGCCGCCCGTGGCGGATCTCTGGCCCGGTGTCGCGGCGCGCATCGGCCTCGCACCAGGTCCGGACGCGCGCGCGGTGGTGAGTCTGCCGGGGGGGGGGCGGCGCGCGCGGCGCCGCGTCTCGTTCACGGTGCCACAGCTCGCCGCGGCCGCGATCGCGCTGGTGGTGCTGTCGGGGACCGCGGCGACCCTGCTGCTGCGGTCACCCCGCACTCCGCCGCCGGCGGCCGACCTGACGCGCGCACCGACCGCGATCTTGTTGAGCACCGGGACGCGCGAGCCCGATCGACGCTACGACACGGCAGTGGCGGACCTGCAGCGGACGCTGGCGCAAAACCGCGGCCGGCTCGACACCGCCACCGTGCGCGTGATCGAGAAGAACCTGAGAATCATCGACCGGGCCATCCGGGACGCGCAGAGCGCGCTTGCGGCGGATCCGGGCAACTCGTATCTGAATCTGCACCTCGCCCAAGAGCGGCGGCGGAAACTGGAGCTCCTGCGGCAGGCGGCGGTACTCGCCGGCGCGCGGAGCTAGGAGGATACAGCGGCATGCTCACGACGCTCACGACCCTGGCGGCCCTCGCGCTCGCGCCGGCGCCCGCGCAGCAGACCGACACGACGCTGCCGGTGCGGGCCGGCGCCCGCCTCGAGGTGAACAACTTCGGGGGGGAGATCGCCGTCAAGACGTGGACCCGGAGCGCGGTGCGCATCGCGGCGAGCCACGCCAGCCGGGACCGCATCCTCATCAGCGCATCCGACCAGTTCGTCCGCGTGAAATCCGAGGGGCCGCGGGGCCCGGCGCAGATGGTCGACTACACCATCACCGTCCCGGGGTGGATGGCCTTGAACCTTTCGGGCGTCTACACGGACATCAAAGTCGACGGCGCGCAGAACGAGGTCACCGCGGAGACGGTGCAGGGCGAGGTGACGGTGCTCGGCGGGTCGGGCAACGTCTCGCTCAAGTCGGTTCAGGGGGCCGTGACACTCGAGAAGGCGCGGGGCCGTATCGATCTCAACACCGTGAACGAAGCGATCAGAGCCACCGACATCTCGGGTGACCTCTCCGCCGAAACCGTGAACGGAGACATCACGCTGCTGCAAGTCGAGTCGGCGAACGCCGAGGCCACGACGGTCAACGGCGACATCACGTACGACGGCACCATCAAAGACGGCGGCCGCTACCGCTTCTCGACGCACGACGGGGACCTGCGGATCTCAGTCCCCGAGAAGGCGAGCGTGTCGGTCTCGGTGTCGACGTTCAACGGTGATTTCAGCGCCTGCTTCCCCGTGCAGCTGACGGGGAAGACGAAGCACCGGTTCAGCTTCACCATCGGCTCGGGGAGCGCCCGGCTCGAGGTCGAATCGTTCGACGGCGACATCAAGCTCTGCCGCCCCGGGCACGTGAGCAAGGACCACGAGGAGGAGGAAAAGTGACCATGCGCACGACCACGCTGGCGCTGCTCACGGCGGCCCTGGCCCTCCCGGCCCGGCATGCCGCGGCGCAGGCCGAGTTCCACTGGAAGGGGACGATCGCCGCCGGGAAGGCGATCGAGATCAAGGGCGTGAACGGCGACGTACGCGCGGTGGCGGGCTCGGGCGCCGTCGAGGTCACGGCGGTGAAGCACGCGCGCCGGAGCAACCCCGACGAGGTGAAGATCGCGGTGGTGGAGCACGCCGACGGCGTCACGATCTGCGCGGTGTACCCGAGCGACGGCCGCCGAGAGAACACGTGCGAGCCGGGCGACGGCGGGCACATGAGCACTCACGACAACGACGTGCAAGTGGACTTCACCGTGCGGGTTCCGGCCGGCGTCCGCTTCAGGGGCAAGACGGTGAACGGCGCGGTCGAGGCCGCGAATCTCGCGAGCGACGTGGACGCGAGCACCGTGAACGGCGGCATCCGCATCTCCACGGCGGGCTACGCGGAGGCGCACACCGTGAACGGCTCGATCGTCGCCGCGCTGGGCCGCGCCACCTGGAGCGACGCGATCGAGTTCAGCACGGTGAACGGCGGGATCACGCTCGACCTGCCGGCAGGCCTCTCGACCGAGGTCCGCGCTTCGACCGTGAACGGCGACATCGAGACGGACTTCCCGCTCACGGTGACGGGGCGGCTGGGCCCGCGCAGTCTGCGCGGCACCATCGGCAGCGGCGGGCGGCAACTCGCCCTGTCGACGGTGAATGGAAGCATCAAGCTGAGAAAGACGTAACGACGGGAGCAGGGAGTGGGGAGCAGTAACTGATTCTGCTCCCTGCTCCCTGCAATAATCCGCTCCTCCCCGCAACAACCCGGTACCTAATCTCGGAGCACTCCATCCCACCTTGGGGCCGTCCGAACCAGGGGCCCCGTGGTGTTGCGGGAACTTCTCGCCCGCACCGAGCAGATCGACGATCTTCGCCACCTCTTTGGGGCGCTCGGTTTCGCGGCGGCGTGGGAGAACGTGCCACCCGGGCCCTGGCTCGGCCCGACGCAGGCGGAAGGCGCGGGCGTGACGCGGGTGGCGCTGGTGGCGCGGCACGAGGCGTTTCGCGTATTCGCGCTCGCAGCGGCGGACCCGGAGCGCGCGGCGCGGGCCGCGGCGCAGCGGCTCGCCGGGCGGGCGGAGCGGGGGCTCGCGTGCGCCCTGGGCGGCGCGCCCCGGCGGCTGATCTGCGCGAGCTGGCGCGCAGCCGGCCGCGGCCCCGCCGTGCGCGTCGCGGCGATCCCGCTCCACCGGCCCTCCGGCGGCTCGCTCGAGACGCTGGAGCGGTTCGCGCCGCTGCCCGGAGAAACGTCCCTCGCGCTCAGCCTCCGCATCGGCGAGGCGCTGGCGAGCGAGGGCGTCACGCCGCGCTTCTTCAAGGCGTTCCGGGCCGTGCTCGAGCGGCTCGCCGATCGCCTTGCGGCACCGCGCAGCCGCGCCGAGCGTCACACCCTTGCGCTCACCGCGCTCACCCGGGTGCTCTTCCTGTACTTCGTGCAGGCGAAAGGATGGCTCGACGGCGACCGGCGCTACCTGATCCACCGCTTCGACGCGGGGCTGGCCGCGCGTCGCGACTTCCAGCGCCACGTCTTCGATCCACTGTGCTTCGGCGCCCTCAACCGGGCCCCGGACGAGCGCTCGCGCGCCGCGCGCGGTCTGGGGCGCCTGCCGTTCCTGAACGGCGGCCTGTTCGAGCCGACCGCGCTGGAACGCCGTCACGGTACGGCACGGTGGAGCAACGCCGACTGGCGCGACGCGTTCGACGACCTGTTCGAGCGATTCCACTTTTCGGCGCGCGAGGCCGAGGACGGCGACTTCGTCGCCCCCGACATGCTGGGACGGGTGTTCGAGGGTGTCATGGACCCGGAGGAACGGCGCTCGAGCGGCAGCTACTACACCCCGGCCGCCCTGGTGCGCGACGTGGTGCGGGCGGGGCTGGAGGCGGCCCTGGTGCACCGCTTTGGGCTCGCGCCCCGGGCGGCGGAGCGGTGGGTTTACCGCGGCGAGCCGCCGCCGCAGCTCCCGGACCTCGGACGCCTGGCGGTGCTCGATCCCGCCGTGGGGTCGGGCGCCTTCCTGCTGGGCGCGCTGGAAGAGCTGACGCGGCTGCGACACGCGGGCCGCGAGGGCCCGTCCTGCGCCGTGCGACGCGACGTGCTGGCGCGGTCACTGTTCGGCGTCGACCTGAAGGTCACCGCGGTGCGGCTCGCCGAGCTCCGGCTGTGGCTCGCGCTCGTGGCGGACGAGGACGCGGCCGACCTCACACGGATCGCGCCGCTCCCGAACCTCGACGGCCACGTGCGCCAGGGAGACGCGCTGATCGACCCGCTCGCGCTGGCGCGCGCGCTCGCCGGGGGCAGCCCCGCCCTCACGAACGGGGCGTCGCAGCTTGACCGGCTCGCTTCGGCCCGACGCGCTCTGTTCACGTTCGCAGGGCCGGCGAAGCGCCAGGCGCTGGCCGAGCTCGCGGCTGCCGAGGGGGCGCTGGCGCGCCGGTCGTTCGAGCTCGCGATCCAGACGCTCGACGCCCGCATCACAGAGCTGCTGGCGGCCGCCAAGGACCGCGACCTGTTCGGCCGGCGGCGTGGCCTCACGGCGGACGAGCGGACGCGGCTGCGGCATCTGCGCACGAGCCGTCGCGAGCTGCGGAGCGCCGCGCGCCTGCTCGCGCGCGACGGCGGCGCGCCGTTCTTCGCGTTCGAGTCGCACTTCGGCGACCTCCTGGCGCGCGGCGGGTTCGATCTCGTCGCGGGGAACCCACCGTGGGTGCGTGGCGAGCGGCTGCCGTCCCGGGTGCGCGAGACGCTCGCCACGCGCTACGCCGCCTGGCGCCCGACGAAACAGCACGGCTTCGCGCACCTCCCGGACCTGGCGGTCGCCTTCGTCGAGCGGGCACTCGAGCTCGCCGCGCCGGGCGGAGCGGTCGCGCTCCTCGTGCCGGCGAAGCTCACGTCGAGCGGCTACGCGGAAGCGCTGCGGCGACGGCTCGCGGAGGCGACGCGGCTCGAGCGGGTGGCGCCGGTGGACCCGACGGGCAGCGCGTTCGGCGCGGCAGTGTACCCGATGGCGCTCGTCGCCGTGCGCGCCGAGCCGGCCGGCCAGGAGCAGCTCGCCACAACGCTCGGCCCGAAGAGCGAGTGTCCGCAGGTGCCACAACGCGTGCTCCAGACGGACGGCCCCTGGATCCTCCGGCCCGACGCGATGCGCGTGGCGCGGCACCTGCGGCGCATCCTCCCGACGGTGGGCGACCGCTGGAGCGCGCGGCTCGGCGTGAAGACCGGCGCGGACGACGTCTTCGTCGTGCCGCAGCCCGACCGGTGGACCCGACCGGCCGCGCGGGGCCGCGATCTCGGTCCCTGGCGCGTCACACTGCGCGCGCACGTGCTGTGGACGCACGCGCCCGACGGCCGGCCCCTCGAGCGCCTTCCGCCCGAGGTCGCGCGCGCGCTCGAGCCGCACCTCGATCGGCTGCGCCGCCGCAGCGACTACCGCTCGGGACCGCCGTGGCAGCTGTTCCGCACGGCGCTCGCGCACGCGCCGCATCGTGTGCTGTGGCCCGATCTCGCCCGGCGGCTGGCGGCGGTGGTTCCGGACGCGGCAGTCGTGCCGCTCAACACGGTGTACGGGATCGCGACGCGCACGGCGGACGACGCGCACGCCCTCGCGGCCCTCTTCAACTCGCGCTGGCTCACGGCGCTCGCGTGGCTCCGTGCCGATCCCGCCCGCGGCGGCTTTCGGCGCTTCAACGCCGCAGTGGTGCGAGACCTGCCGGTGCCAGCGGACGCCGCCGCCTGGGGCGCGCTCGCGGCCCGGGGACGGGATCACGTGACGGACGACGCCGCGATCGCCGACCTGTTCCAGCTCGACGCGGGCGACCGCCGTGCCCTGGCCGCACTCATCTTGGATCCTCGCTGAGCACCTCGCGCCGGTCCCCGAGCCGCTCGCCTGCCTCCTCCGAGCGGGCGAAGCGGCCGCGCCGGACGCCGTCGCCGCGCTCGCGGCACGGGCGCTGCTCGACCTCGAGCCGCTGGCGGCGGCACCGCAAGCGGCGTGGCCGGCGTGGCTCGCCCCGCACCAGGTCCCCGCCGCAGCGCGGCTGCGGGCGATCATGGCGCGGTACGGCGGGGCGCTGCTCGCGGACGCGGTCGGCCTCGGCAAGTCGTACGTCGCACTGGCGGTCGCGCTCACGCTGGGGGAGCCCTTCGCCCTCGTCGTGCCGGCGGTGCTCATCCATCAGTGGCGCGCCCTGCTCGCTCAGCACGACGTGCAGGCGCCGATGCTGACGCACGAAGCCCTGAGCGGTTCAGCTATCCGCCCAACCGCCTACCCCACTATCCGCCTGCTTGTCGTCGACGAGGCCCACCGGTTTCGGAATCCTGAGACGAACCGGTACGGGGCGCTCGCCCGCCTCGCCGTGGGCAGGCAGGTCCTGCTCGTGACGGCCACGCCGGTGCACAACCGCGTCGCGGACTTGTTCTACCTGTTTCGGCTGTTCCTGCGAGATCACGACCTCACTGTCCTCGGCGTGCCGTCGTTACGCCGTGCCGCACGCGGCGAGCTGGACCCGCTCACCCTCGCCGCCGTGGCCGCCCGACTCGGCGTGGCGCGCTCGCGCGAGCGCGCGCGCGCCGGCTACCGGGCCGGCTCCGTTGCCCTATCGTTTCCCGAGCGCGCCGCGAGCGAAGTCGTGCGCGCGGGGGCGATGCCGGAGCCGCAGCTCGGCGAGCTGGTGCGGTCGGTGGCGCAGCTCGAGGCGGGCCGCGCCGGCGGGCTGTTGCGCCTCGTGCTGCTCTCCCAACTGGCCTCGAGCCTGCCGGCGTTCCGCGCGTCGCTGGCGCGCTATGAAGCATTCCTCGACCTCGCGCGCGCGGCTGCGGCGGAGGGCCGCGCGCTCGAGCGGCGGGACTTCCAGCGACTATTCCCCCGCGCCGAAACGGACGACCTGCAGCTCACGCTCCTTCCCCTGCTGCTGCCGCCCGGCGCGGCGGCCGCCAGCAACCGGGACCGTGGCGTCGTGCGCCGGCTGCGCGACCTCGCGAGCGCGACCTCCGATCCCAAGGCGGATGCGCTCGCACGCCTGCTCGCGCAGCGGGACGGCAAGACGATCGTGTTCGTCCAGTCGCGGGCGACGGTGCGGTATCTGCTGCGGCGGCTCGCGGGACGACGGGTCGCGGCCGTGACGGGCGAGGCGGGACTGTTCGGACGGGACGCCGTGGGACGAGCCGAGGTATTGCGGGCCTTCGCGCCGCGCGCTCAGGGCGCGCCGCCGCCGGCGCCCGCGCTCGAGACCGACATCCTGATCGCGACCGATCTCGTGAGCGAAGGCCTGAACCTCCAGGACGCGGCGCGGGTGATTCACTACGACCTGCCGTGGAGTCCCGCCCGGCTCGCTCAACGCGTGGGCCGGGTCGACCGCGCGGGTTCGCCGCACGCGCGTATCGAGACCGTGACGTTCGTCCCGCCGCCACCGCTGGCGGAGGCCCTCGCGCTCGAGCGCCGGCTGCTCGACAAGGCGCGGGCGCAGGCGCGCGCCGGCGCCGGGCCGCACGCGCTCGACTGGTGCGATCGCTTGCAGGACCTCGCGCGGACCGGCGCGCGCGCGCCCGCGTGGGCGGCCGTCACCGACCCTGAGGAGGCGGTGGTTCTCGTGGTGCGCGTGGGAGGCCTCGTGGAGGCGTTGGTGGTGACCGACGAGGGCGTGCGGGCCGATCCCGCGCGGGCGACGCTGCTGCTCGAACGGGCCGCGCGCGCCCCGGCCACGAGCCTCGACCGCGCCCGGCTCGAGCACGCGATTCAGCGCGCGGCGCCGCTGCTGCGGGCGCGCCTCGGCGCCGTAGAAGCCGCTCGCTGGCGCGCGGACGATCGCGACCGGCTGAGCCGCCGGCTCATCCCGTGGGTGCTCACGGCCGCGCGCCGCGCGGCCCGGCGAGGCGCGCACGCCGAGCTGGCCCAGCTCGACGCACTCGTGTCGCGACTCACGCACGGCATGACCGCTGGGGAGGAGCTGCTGCTCGAGGATCTGCTCGCGCGCCGTGGTCCGCTCGCCGTGCGCCACGCGCTGGCGTGGCACGAGCGACTGCCGCCGCTCGGGGCCGGCGCGGAACCACCGCGGGTCGCGCTGGTGGCCGGTGTGCTCTTCAGGCCGCCGCCGTGAGTCAGTCCGGCCCGAGCAGCAGCTCCTCGAGATCGAGCTCGTACTGCACCCGTCGCATCACGGCGTCGTTGATCGCCCCCTCATCCCGCAGCCGGAGCACCTCGCGGCGCTCCACGGTGAGCAGCTCGCGCGCGAGCCGCCGGTCGGCGACGGAGATCGTCTCCTCACCGCCGTCCGCGACGCCCTTCGCCTGTCCGTGCAGCCGGCGCGCGCGATGGCGGTAGCGGTCGCGCGTATGGGCCAGCGTCTCGGGGTCCATCCACTCCGCCGTCGCGAGCTCATCGAGCCGTGCCAGCGCGGCCTTCGCGGCCCGGAGCCGGGCTGCGATCTCCTCGCGGCGCTCCTCCTCGCCCGTCTCGCGCACGCCGAGCCAGCGGAGGAGCGGCGCGAGCGTGAAGCCCTGGCCGAGCAGGGTCACGAGGATCACGGCGTAGGTGATGGCGACGATCGCGTCGCGGCCGGGGAACGGGGCCCCCGCGGCGGTCGTCGTGGGAATGGCGGCGGCCAGGATGAGCGAATCGCCGCCCCGCAAGCCAGCCCAGCCAACCACCGTCAAGATCTGCCACCGCGGCCGCGGCTCTCGCGGTCGCAGCCGCCGGCCAAAGAGCCAGCGAAAATTCCCGGCGGGGTAGATCCACACCAAGCGCGCGACGATCACCGCGAGACTCACCAGGACTGCTGCCCGTGCCAGCTCCCGCGCCACCGCACCACCAAGGCCTCCGAGGATGGGTCGCAGCGACAGTCCCATGACGACGAAGATGAGCCCCTCGAGCAGGAACACGACGACATCCCACATCCCGGAATTCTGGACGCGCGTGTCGGCTGCCACGAACCGGGGGCCCACCCGGCTCAGGTAGAGCCCCGTGGCGACCACCGCTAAGATGCCCGACACGCCGAGCCGCTCGGCGGGCAGGTACGCCGCGTACCCGGTCAACAGCGAGATCGTGTTCTCGACCTCGGGATCGTGGATGTGACGGCGGACCTGTGCCATGAGCCACCCCACCGCCAGCCCGACGACGACGCCGCCGGCGCCCACGAACGCAAACCGGGCTGTGGCCTGGCCGAGCGAGAACGTACCGGTGACCGCCGCGGCGACGGCCATGCGGTACGCCACGATCGCCGCCGCGTCGTTGATCATGCTCTCGCCCTCGAGGACAGTCGCGGAGCGGCGCGGCATCGGCAGCCGCCTCAGGAACGCCGTTGCCGCTGCGACGTCCGGTGGTGACACGACGGCGCCGAGCACGAACGCCGACGCCCACGGCAGGCCCGGGACCACGCGGTGCGCCACCCAGGCAACCGCGAGGGTCGCGAACAGCACGTGCCCGATCCCGAGCGACAGGATCGGCCGCACGTTGGCACGCACGTCGCGATACGACGCCAAGAGCGACGCGCGGTACAAGAGCGGCGGAATGAACACGAGGAACACGAGCTGCGGGTCGAACCGGACCGCGGGAAGGCCGGGCACCAAAGCGACGAGCAGCCCGCCTGTGACGAGGAGGGCGGGCGTGGGGACCGCCAGCCGGCGGGCCAACAGCGCCAGGAAGGCGACGCCGACCAAGAGCGCGAGGACGGTCTCGAAGTTGTGCATGGCGTTTGTGCCTCCCAAAGTTAGCTTCCGGCGTGGCGCTCTCCACCTTCCTGTTCGATCTCGACGGCACGCTTATCGACTCGGTCGAGCTGATCCTCCGCTCCTACCGCCACACGATGCGGCTCCACCGCGGGCACGAGCCGCCGGACGATGTGTGGATGAAGGGCCTGGGCACGCCGCTGTGGGTACAGTTCCGGCACTTCAGCGACGACCCGGCCGAAATCGAAGCGATGGTCGCCACCTATCGGGTCTACAACCTGGCGCACCACGACGAGCTGGTCCGGCCCTACGAGGGCGTGGTCGAGGCGGTGCGCGAGCTGAAACGTCGCGGCAAGACGCTCGGCCTCGTCACCAGCAAGATGCGGAGCGGCGCGCTGCGTGGCCTCGAGGTGGCCGGGCTCGCGGACGCGTTCGCCGTAATCGTCGGCGCGGACGAGGTGACGCACCCCAAGCCGCACCCCGAGCCGGTGCTGACGGCGCTCGAGCGCCTCGGCGCCGCAGCCGCCGGGGCCGTGTTCATCGGCGACTCGCGCCACGACATCGAGTGCGGCCGCGCCGCCGGCGTGACGACGGCCGCCGCGCTGTGGGGACCGTTCGACCGGTCGCACCTCGCGGATCTCCATCCGGATTACTGGCTGGAGAGACCGGAAGACCTCAGTTTACTGGCGACTGACGACTGACGACCGGAGGCCCAGTGCCTTTCATCCCCTTTGATTTGGAACGCTGGCAAAGCACCTGGGAGAACCAGGTCCGCTACAACCTCTCCGAGTCGGGTGTGCACCCGCTGTCGATCCAGGAGCTGCTCGGCCTGGCCGGCGCCTCGGCGCTGCCGCTGCTCGAGGTGCGGCTCGGCTACAGCCAGTCGAACGGCACCGCGCTGTTGCGCGGGCGGATCGCCGCCCTCTACACGGGCGCGTCCCCCGAGCAGATCCTGGTCACGACGGGGAGCGCGGAGGCGAACTTCCTGATCTGCTGGCGGCTGATCGAGCCGGGCGACAAGGTCGCCATGATGATGCCGAACTACCTGCAGACCTGGGGGCTGGCCCAGAACTTCGGCGCCGAGGTGCGCGGCTTCGCGCTGCACGCGGAGGCGCAGTGGGAGCCCTTCGCGGAGGAGGTGCGCAGCGCGATCACGCCGGGCACGAAGCTCGTCGTCGTCACCAATCCCCACAATCCGACGGGTCACGTGCTGTCGGACGAGATGCGCAAGCTGATCGTGGAGCGCACGGCGGAAGTCGGCGCGTGGCTGCTCGCCGACGAAGTGTACCAGGGCGCGGAGCGCGACGGCACGACGACGCCGTCGTTCTGGGGCAGCTATGAGCGCGCGATCGTCGTGAACGGGCTGTCCAAGGCGTACGGCCTGCCCGGCCTGCGAGTCGGTTGGATCGTCGCCCCGCCGGCGCTCTCCGCGGAAGCGTGGGCGCGCCACGATTACACGGTCATCGGGCCCGCGGGCGCGAGCGACCACCTCGCCGCCGTGGCGCTCGAGTCGCGGGTGCGCGAGAAGCTGCTGGAGCGTACGCGGCGCATTCTCAAGTCCAACTACCCGGTGCTCGAGGAGTGGCTGAAGCGCTTCGGCGACACGTTCACCTGGCACCCGCCTCAGGCCGGCGCGATTTGCCTCGTGAAGTACCGCCACAGCATCGCCGCGCTCGAGCTGGTGGAGAAGGTGCGCGCCGAGCACAGCGTTCTGCTCGTCCCAGGCGAGCACTTCGGTTTGCCGGGCCACCTCCGCTTCGGGTTCGGTGAGGAGCTGCATCACCTCCAGGAAGCGCTCGCCGAAACGGAGCGGGGCTTGAAGCGGGTATTCACCGACTGACATGCGGGTCGTCCCGCTGGACGCGTTCCGCGACAAGATCCCCTTCGCCGTGGCGGTGGGCGCGGTGGAGCGGGGCTTCCGCGCGCTCGGGCTGGGAGAGGCCACGCTCCCCGATCCCTTGGTGATGGAGCTCCCGGCCCAGCAGGCCGAAGTGCATGTGAAGGGTGCGCATCTCCGGGGTGCGCGCCACATCGTGCTCAAGCTGGCGACGGGGTTCTATCGCAACCGCGCGCGCGGGCTGCCATCGGGGGACGGCATGTTTCTGCTGCTCGACGCGGACACGGGCGCTCCCGACATCCTCCTCGAAGAGCACGGCTACCTCACCGATCTGCGCACCGCCGCAGCCGTCGCGCTCACCCTCAAGTACCTCGCGCCCAAGGACGCCACCGAGGCCCTGCTCGTGGGGGCCGGCGCCCTGGCGCGACTCACCGCCCGAGCCATCCTCGCCGAGCTGCCGCTCGAGCGGCTCACCCTGTGGAACCGCACGCGCGAGCGCGCCGAGTCGCTGGCCCGAGAGGTCGCGCCGCTCGTCGCCACGCGCGTCGCGCCGGCGCTGGAGCACGCGGTGCGCGACCACCGCGTGATCGTCACGGCCACCGCGAGTACGACGCCGCTCGTGATGGCCGCCTGGGTGCGCCCGGGCGCGCATGTCACGTCGGTCGGAACGGGCAGCCCGGAGAAGATCGAGCTCGAGCCCGCGCTCCTCGCACTGGCGGACAAGCTCGTCGCGGACCGCGTGTGCCAGACCGAGCGCTACGGCAACCTGCGGCACGCGGTGGCAGCGGGCGCGGTCACGCGCGATAAGGTCTACGCGGAGCTGGGCGATCTGGCCGCGGGGCGGCTCGCCGGGCGCGAGCGGGAGAGTGAGATTACGGTGGCGGATCTCACCGGCGTCGGCGTGCAGGACGCCGCCATCGCCCACGCCGTCGTGGAGGTGCTGGGACTGTGAGCGCGCGACCCGCGCTCAGCTCACCAGCACCCGCAGGACGAGATAGGCCAGCCCCGCGATCCCCGCGGCCGCAGGGATCGTGAGGATCCACGCCCAGACGATCCGCCCTGCCACGCCCCACCGCACGGCGGAGATCCGGTTCGCCGCACCGACTCCCGTGATGGCCCCGGTGATCGTGTGCGTCGTGCTGACGGGAATGCCGAAGTGCGAGGCGAGTGAGATCGCTGCCGCCGCGCCGGTCTCGGCGCAAAAGCCACCGAACGGCTTCAGCTTGGTGAGACGCTGGCCCATGGTCTTCACGATGCGCCAGCCGCCCGCCATCGTGCCGAGCGCGATCGCGAGGTACGCGGCGAAGATGACCCACGCTGGGACGCTGTCGGCAGACGTGACGTGAAACGCGCGGATCGGGAAACCCTTTAGCGCGCCCTGCTCGGCCACGAGCAGGCTCACGATGATCCCCATCGTTTTTTGGGAGTCGTTGCTGCCGTGGCTCAGGGACATGCTCCCCGCCGAGACCAGCTGCAGCAGGCGAAACGCCTTGTCCACACGACGTGGCAGCGCCCGCCGCAGGGCCCACGACAGCCCCACCGTCAGCAAGAAGGCTACCGTCAGGCCGAGGAGCGGGGACACGACGATGAACGTCAGCGTGGAGATCCACTTGCCGGGGAGCACCAGCGCCGCCGTGCCCGCCTTCGCGATCGCCGAGCCAGCGTAGCCGCCGATCAGCGCGTGCGAAGAGGAGGACGGCAACCCGGCATACCAGGTGATGAGGTTCCAGCTGATGGCGCCGATGAGGCCCGCGAGGATCACGCTGGCGTCCACCACCGCGGGATCCACGATCCCTTTGGCGATGTTCTTCGCCACCGCAGTCCCGAAGATGAACACGGCGGCGAAATTGAAGAACGCTGCCCACACAACGGCCGCTGTGGGGCTGAGCACTCGCGTGGAGACCACGGTCGCAATCGAGTTCGCACTGTCGTGGAACCCGTTGATGAAATCGAAGGCGAGTGCGACCAGGACGATCGCGAGGACGAAGGCGACGGAGTCCGCCATCAGGCGTGCTTCAGAGTGATCGACTCCAGCACGTTCGCGACGTCCTCGCCTTGGTCCAGGGTCATCTCAAGATTGTCATAGATCTCTTTCCACTTAATCACTTCGAGGGCGTCCCGCTCGGTCTCGAACATCTCGCCGAGCGCTTCGTGGTAGATCGCGTCGCCTTCCTCTTCCAGCTTCTTCGCCTCGACGCAATAGCGCATCACGTCGTCGCCCTTCTTGAGGCGGCTCACGGCTTCGGCGAGCACGCCCACCATCCGCTGAATCACCTCGCTGAGCTGCTTCACGCCCTGCGGCGCCGCGCCGAGGTGGAAGATCTGCGAGCGCCGCGCGGTGCCGTCGATGGCGTCCATCACGTCGTCCAGGTCCGACGCGAGCTGGTGGATGTCCTCGCGGTCGAGCGGCGTGATGAAGGTGCGATCGAGCCGGTTCACCACTTCGTGGGTGATCTGATCCGCTTCGTGCTCGAGCCGTTTGATCGCCTCGACGTGCGGGGTGCGCCGCTCGGGCGCGGCCTCGAACAGCTCCCGCAGAAAGCGCGCCGCTTCCTTGTTGCGGTCCGCGACCGCGACGAACAGATCGAAGAACTCCTCTTCCCGGGGCAGTAGGCGCACGGCAGTCCTCCAGGCAAAAAGGCGAAACCGGCGTCCGACAACATAGCGGCTCCCGCCGGGAGCCACTAGGTTAGGACGCGCGATACCCCTGACCGAGGGCGAGGACCACGGGATGACCACGACCCAACAGCCGCAGGCCCAGTTCGTCAGGGCCATCTCCCGGCTCGACGCCACGGCGCTCGTCGTGGGGTCGATGATCGGTTCGGGGATCTTCATCGTCTCGGCGGAGATCCTGCGCGAAGTCCACGCCCCGGGCTTGCTGCTCGTCGTCTGGGCGCTCTCGGGCGTCGTCACTTTGATGGGTGCCCTCACCTACGGCGAGCTGGCGGCGATGTTCCCCCACGCCGGCGGCCAGTACGTCTACCTGCGCGAGGGCATCTCGCCGCTGTTCGGCTACCTGTACGGCTGGACCCTGTTCGTGGTCATCCAGACTGGCACGATCGCGGCCGTCGCGGTGGCGTTCGCCCGGTTCACGGCAGTGTTGTTCCCGTCGCTCTCGCCGGATCTCTTCCTGGGCAACACCGTCACCCTGCACCTCGGTGCGCTCGTGCTTGGCCCCTACCCGGTGGGCCTCTCGGGACAACGCGTGCTCGCGATCTTGTCGATCGCCCTCCTCACCTGGATCAACGTGCGCGGGGTCAAGACCGCCGCCGTCATCCAAACGACGCTCACGACGATCAAGACCGCCGCCCTCGCCGCGCTGATTCTGCTGGGGCTGACCATCGGCCGGCATGCCGAGGCGCTCGCGGCCAACTTCGGCGCTAACTTCTGGGCCACGGGCGGCGTTGCGGTCGGGCTCGGCGCCATCGGGGCGGCCATGGTGGGTTCGCTCTTCTCAATGGACGCCTGGAACAATGTGGGGTTCGCGGGGAGCGAGCTGAAGGACCCCCAGAAGGACCTGCCGTTCGCGATGGGGGTGGGCGTGCTGATCGTGACGCTGCTGTACCTGCTCGCGAACGTCGCCTACCTGAACGTGCTGCCCGCCGCGGCGATCGCCCACGCCCCCCAAGACCGCGTCGGTACCGCCGCGCTGCAGGCGATCCTCGGCGGGCCCGGACTCACGCTCATGGCGGCGGCGATCATGATCTCGACGTTCGGCTGCAACAACGGGCTCATCCTGTCGGGTGCGCGTGTGTACTACGCCATGGCGCGCGACGACCTGTTCTTCCGCTCCGCCGGCGTGCTCCACCCGCGCTACCGGACGCCCGCGCTCGCCCTGATCGTGCAGGGGGTGTGGACGAGCGTGCTGTGCATGTCCGGCACCTACGGCGATCTGCTCAACTTCGTCATCTTCGCGGCGCTGGTGTTCTACATGCTCACCGGCATCGGCCTGTTCGGCCTGCGCGTCAAGCGACCCACGGCGGACCGCCCGGTGCGCGCGCCGGGCTATCCGTGGCTCCCCGCGCTGTATCTCGTGATGACGGGCCTGATCGCGGCCGATCTCCTCGCCCAGGACGCGACGCGCACGTACAGCGTACTGGGGCTCGGCCTCGTGCTGCTCGGCGTGCCGGTGTACTTCGGGTGGCGGGCGATGGTCAGGAGGGCGGCGTGAAGCGCGGGTAGCTGCCCAGCACCATCACCACCGCGCCCTGCGCCTCCAGCTCGCGCAGGGCCGCGGTCATCGCGCCATCCGCCGCCCGCGCCTCCACGTCCAGGTAAAACAGATACTCCCACGGCGTCGTGCGGTCGGGACGACTCTCGAGCTTCGTGAGGTTGAGCCCGGCCGCGGCGAACGCCGCGAGCGCGCGGGCCAGCGTGCCCGGCCGGTGCGGCAGCTTGAGCCGCAGCGTCGTCTTCGCCGGCACGCCCGCGGCGGGCGGCGCGGCGTCCCGCCCCACGAGCAAGAACCGCGTCTGGTTGTGCGGTTCGTCCTCGACTCGCTCGGCCAGGATCGCGAGCCCGTAGCGCCGCGCTGCGAGCGCGCCGGCGATCGCGGCCAGCGACCGCTCGCCGCGCCGCGCCACCTCCGCCGCCGCGCCGGCCGTGTCATAGAACGCCACCACTTCGACACCCTCGAGCTCGCGCAGGAACCGCTCGCACTGCGCGAGCGCCACGGGATGCGACAGCACCCGCCGCAGCGCCGTGCGCGTCGCGCCCGGCAGCCCGAGCAAACAATGATGTACGGCGCTCACTACCTCGCCGACGACCGTGAGACCCGACTCGGCGATCAGGTCGAAGTTCGTCGCGATGGACCCCACGAGCGAGTTCTCGATGGGCAGGAGACCGAAGTCGCTGCGGCGCTCAAGGACCGACAGCGCCACGTCGCGGAACTCGCGATAGGGCTGCGGCTCTGCATCTGGGTGCAGCAGGAATAGCGCTTCCTCGGAGTACGCGCCCGGCTCGCCCTGGAACGCTATCCGCTTGCTTCCCATCGGCTTACAGTAACCGGTCGCGACTCTTGCCGATAGCTCGCCGCCCCATCATATTGGACCCTCGACCCGAACAAATCCCGAAGCGTCGGAGTGAACATGCAGGTGCCGCTTGAGCTGCCCAACCCTTCGCCCCTCTCCCGTCCCCCGTCGCAAACGTCCCCCTGCCCCGATTGCGGGGCCGGTCTGACTCGCCAGTCGGGGTGCCTGGTGTGCGTGCAATGCGGGTGGGCGAGATGCGGCTGAGCGGCCGGTAAGGCCGTACGGCGGTGTATGGCGGTATGGCGGTACGCGACCGGAAGTCAAACCGAGCGAAGCGATCCGAGCAGCTGCAGCTGCTTACCGCCGTACCGCCATACCGCCCGCCCGCCCTTCCGGTGCTCGATGAGCGTCTCCGCGGCACGAAGTTCGTCGAGCTCGCGCCTCGGTCCGTGCTCAACTCGCCGCAGCAAACGGGCGTGGACTTCTGGTCGCTCAATCCGTACATCGGGTGCGAGTTCGGGTGCACGTATTGCTACGCCCGTTATGCGCACCGCTACGCCGTCGAGCGGGCGCGGGACGCCGGCAGGCTCAGCGAGGCCGAGTTCCGCGATTTTCGCGGGCCCCACGGCTGGGAGGCATTCGAGCGGAGGATCTTCGTGAAGTCGCGTCTCGTCGCCGCGCTAGAGGCGGACTTGCGACGGTACCTTCGGACCGCCGGTCCGCCTGACCGCCCGACCGCCCCCATCGTCATCGGTACGGCCACCGATCCCTACCAGCCCGCGGAGCGACGCTTCCGGCTCACGCGGCGGGTCCTCGAGCGGCTGGCACGATGCGACGGTCTGAACCTCGGGATCATCACGAAGAGCCCGCTCGTGGCGCGCGACGTCGACTTGTTGCGTGACATCCAGCAGCGCAGCGATCTCGAGGTCTACGTCTCGCTGATCACCGTGGACGCGCGGGTCATCCGCCAGTTCGAGGCCCGCTCGCCCACGCCCGCGGCGCGGCTGCGGGCGCTCGAGAAGCTCACGGCGGCCGGGATCAACGCCGGGCTGATCGTGGCGCCGGTCCTTCCGGGAATCACGGACGACCGTCCCCACCTGGAAGCGCTCTTCCGGGCGGCCCAGGAGGCCGGCGCCAGGTTCGTCCACGCAGGTCCGCTGCGGCTCTATCCCGCGGTCCGCGACCGTTTCCTCCCCGTGCTCGAGGCGCACTTCCCCGATCTCCCCGAGCGCTACCGCCGCGCCTACGCGCGCCACAGTGGCGTGCCGCGCACGTACGCGCGGGCCCTCGGCGCGCGCATCAGGCGGCTGCAGACGCGATTCGGGTTTCCTGTAAACGAGGGAATGGTGGATCGCTATCGACCGCGGCGATCGGCGACGCAGGGCGAGTTGGGACTATGACCCGGGCGCGGCCTGCTTCACCCACATCTCGGCCAGCGCGCGCACCGTCCCGGGGGCGTTCCCTTCGGCACGGTTGTTCACATGGATCAGCGCCTCGATCCCCTGGGCGTGCGCCGCTCGCATCAGCCGCAACAGATCCCGCCGCAGCTCCAGCTGCGGCTCGCGCACCCGGTCGTACGGCTCGAACAGCCGCACCGCTTCCGCGTACTTGCGCCCCGGCTTCATCAGGGCGCGCGCGACGGTGAACCCAGCGCCCCCCCCGCCCCCCCCGCCCAGCGTCCAAGGCAGGTCGAGCTGGGTGCCGATCGGCGGCATTTCGGTCCACGAATTGAACACGTGCGCGACGCCGTGGCGCCGCAGCACCTCACCATGCGCCGCCGTCAGCAGCTCCGCGTTGCGCAGCTCCACCGCGTAGCGGCAGTCGTTCGGCAGCTGGGCGAGGAACTGGTCCAGCCGCTCCGCCCACTCCGCGGCGCCGAGCAGGTCCGGACCGCGCATGGCCTGAAACTGAAACACGAACGAGATCACCTGATGCCTGAACACGCGCGCATACGGCTGCAGCACCTTGTCGCGGAAGAGCCGGGCATTCAGGAAGTCCGGATTGAGCTGGCCGGCGTCCGTGCCCCAGCGCCGGTCGCGGATGAACCGCCGCGCCGTGATCCGGTCCCACACCTTGGCGTTGCACGCGTAGCCGTGCGGTAACACCCGCGCATAGCCGTCGAGAATCGTCTCCGAGGGGGATTCGTAGAACGCCGTGTTGACGCCCACCATCCGGAACAGCGGGTAGCGGACATACTCCTCGAGTCGCGCCGCCAGCTGGGCGCCGCGGTAGGCGCGCCGATACACGTCACCCGCCCAGCCGTCGGCGGACCAGCCGGACGTCCCGAACTTGATGTTCGCGGGGACCGCCGCCGCCAGCGCCGACAGCTCCGGCCGCGGCTGCTGCGGAGCGGTTCCCGGGACCGATCCAGCGCCACTCGAGTCCATGTCTAGAGCTACGCTCCAGCCAGGGCCGCCGTTTGGGAATCGTCGCCCGTGAGCGCCGCCACCAACGCGCGAATCGTGCCCGGCGCGTTGCCCTCGAGCCGGTTGTTGACGAGGATCAACGCCTCGAGCCGCCGTCGCAGTGCTTCGGCCACGACGCGCAACAGATCCTGACGCACCTCGGGTTGCGGCTCGCGAATCCGGTCGTACGGCTCGAACAGCTTCACCGCCTCGGCAAAGCGCCGTCCCGGACGGAGCAGCCCGCGGGCCACGGTAAAACCCGCGGGGAACGTCCACGGCAGCTCGAGCTGTTCGCCGATCGTCGGCATGTCGGTCCACGAGTTGAACACGTGCGCCACGCCGTGCGTCGCGAGCACCCGTCCGTGCCCGTCGCTCAACAGCTCGGCATTGCGCAGCTCCACCGCATAGCGGAAATCGTGCGGCAGCTGCCGCAGGAAACGGTCGAGCTCGTCGGCCCACGCCGCCGGCTCCGGCCGGTCCTTCCCTCGCATCGCCTGGAACTCGAATACCAGGCAACCGGAGTGCTCGCGAAACGCGCGCGCGAACGGCTCGAGCACCGCCTCCTTGAACAGATCGGCATTGAGGAAGTCCGGATTGAGCCTCCCGTCGAGACGCCGGGCCGTGATCCGGTCCCACACTTTGCTCACGCAGGGGAAGCCGGGCGGCAACGATCGCGCGTACGCCGTGAGCAATTCTTCCGAGGGCGGATCGTAGTACGCACTGTCGATCCCCACGGTGCGGAACAGCGGGTAGCGCGCGTACTCCTCGAGCCGCCGCGCCGGTTGCGCGCCGCGGTAGGCGCGATGATAGACGTCGCCGGCCCAGCCGTCGTAGGTCCAGGTCGAGACTCCGAACTTGATGGAGGGAGGGATGCGGCGGCCGAGCTCGACGAGCTCCGCCGCGGGCGGCGGCAGGGCCGAGACATCGTCGAAGAAACTCGGCTCGTTTCGTTTTACCATTAGAAGTCAAAATATATCAACGGGTTACATCCCTAGTAACCAGCCTTGCCAGCTGCTCGATCTTCGGGATATATTCGGGTCCCATCTTGAGCCTGGATTAATGATCCGAACGCCCCGCCTGGAAAGCACCGCCGCCGCGTGCTGTTGGGTCCCGCAGTTCGCGCTGCGCTGCGAAGCGGCGCGGCGGCCGGAGTTCGCGTCCCCCTCCCATCCCTGCGCGCTGCTCGCGCCCGACAACACTCGCCGGCTGTGGCAGGTTTCGCCGCTCGCCCGGCATGCGGGGGTGAAGCCCGGGATCACCGTGAGCCAGGCGATCGGTCTCTGTCCCACGCTCACACTGTGCGAGCCTGACCCGGTTCACTATGACGAGCAGTTCGCGCGCCTCGTCGCGGCGCTCGCCGATGTGAGTCCGGTCGTCGAACCTGTCGAGCTAGGGCTGGCGTACGTGGGCACAGACGGCTTGGAAGGGTTGTACGGTACGCCAGAGAAGATCGTCGAAGTGATTCAAGTGCGGAGTGCGGAATGCGGAATGCGGAATTTCAGTGAAGAGTCGTATTCCGCACTGCGGTTGGGTTGGGGGAAGGGCAAGTTCGTCTCCTGGGTGGCGGCCACGCGCGCGCGACCGGGGCAGGCCGTCACCGTCCGTCCGGGGGAGGAGGCGAAGTTTCTCGCTTCCCAGCCGCTCGCCGTGCTGCCGCTCGATCCCGACACGCACCGCCGGCTGCGACAGCTCGGCCTGAAGACGCTGGGGCGCCTGGCGGCGCTCCCGGAGGACGCAGTCGTCTCGCAGTTCGGTCGCGCCGGCCGCCGGCTGTGGCGACTCGCGGCCGGCGTGGAGGTCGAGCGGGTCGTGGGCCGTGCGGCGCCCGAACCGATCGTCGCCACGATCATGTTCTTCTCTCCGGTCGCCGAGCGCGACATGCTCGTCCACGCGCTCGACCGGCTGCTCGAGCGCGCGCTCAAACATCCGCGCCGCATCGGGTGGCGGGTGCAGGTGGTGCGCGCACGGGCGGAGCTCGAGCACGGCGCGTCGTGGCTGGTCGAGGCGACCCTCAAGGACCCGACCGCCGACCGGGTGCGCCTCGCCGCTCCGCTCAAGACGCGGCTCGAGCAGGCGCCGCCCGCTGGCGCGGTGGAGCGACTCGCCGTCGAGTTCACGGCTTTCGTGCCCGGCACCGCGGAGTTGCAGCTCTTCGCGCGCGATGCGACCGCCGCCGCGCGGGCAGGGCGGCGGCGCGCCCTCCGCACCGCCGTCCAGGAGATCAAGCTCCGGCTCAAGCGCTCGCTCCTGTACCACGTCATCGAGGTGCAACCGTGGTCCCGACTCCCCGAACGCCGCTACGCACTGATCGACT